>OGEN01000128.1_pt1 | contig 116432 bp, 80 predicted proteins | sample 1570671 | NCBI WGS metagenome assembly OGEN01 (sample SAMEA2582128, study PRJEB24529) | metagenome | biome: Human gut stool | place: China | collected 2011 | reverse complement strand
TCGGTGCATTTGAACGTCTTTCAAATGCCGCCGCAAAAGACGGCTTCGGATTAGGATTGTCCATCGTGCAGCGTATTGTGGCGATGCTCGGTGGAACTATACGCTTGGAAAGCGAGAAAGGCAAAGGGAGCCGCTTCACGGTGGAAATTCCCATGCAGACAGCCGAGGAACTGCCGGAACAGACAATTCAAGCGCAAATGCGCCATAATCATATCTGCCATGATGTGATTGCCATCGACAATGACGAGGTACTTCTCCTTATGTTGAAAGAAATGTATGCCCATGAAGGGATGCACTGCGATACCTGTACCAATGTTTCGGTACTGATGGAGCTGATACGAAAAAAGGAATACAGCCTGCTTCTGACGGATCTGAATATGCCTGAGATAAGCGGTTTTGAACTGCTGGAACTGTTGCGCTCATCCAATGTAGGCAACTCGAAGAGTATTCCCATAGTCGTGACAACCGCTTCGGGCAGTTGCAGCAAGGAGGAACTTATAGGGCGTGGATTTGCCGGATGCCTGTTCAAGCCGTTCTCCATATCCGAACTGATGGAGATTACGGATAAATGCGCATTAAGCAGCATATTGGATGAAAAGCCGGATTTTTCCACTCTGCTATCTTATGGCAATGAATCCGTCATGCTGGACAAACTGATAGCGGAAACCGAAAAGGAAATGCAGGCGGTCAAGGATGCAGAACAGCGTAAAGACCTCCAAGAACTGGACACACTTACACACCATCTGCGAAGTTCATGGCAGATTCTCCGTGCCGACCAGCCATTGAGGGAACTTTACGCCCAACTTCATGGAAGTGCCACTCCAGATGACGAAGCGATATGCAAAGCGGTGACCGGCTGTGCTGGATAAAGGTGCTGAAATTATCCGGCAGGCAAAAGAAGAAAGGAAAAATACGAAAATGGATAAAACAAGAATCATCGTGGTGGAGGACAATATCGTGTATTGCGAGTTTGTCTGCAACCTGCTGGCACGGGAAGGATTCCGTACCGTGCAGGCTTACCACCTCTCGACCGCGAAGAAACTTCTGCAACAAGCCTCAGACGGGGACATCGTGGTTTCTGACCTACGACTACCCGACGGTGACGGCATCGACCTATTACGATGGATGCGCAAGGAAGGCATGACACAACCGTTAATCATCATGACCAACTATGCCGAAGTGCATACGGCAGTCGAAAGTATGAAACTCGGCTCGCTGGACTATATCCCCAAGCAGCTTGTGGAGGATAAACTTATGCCTCTGCTTCATACCATCCTGAAAGAACGGAGTATCGGACGAAATCGTATGCCCGTTTTTGCCCGTGACAGTTCCGCCTTTCAGAAAATCATGCAACAGATAAGATTAGTTGCCCCTACTGATATGAGCGTGCTGATATTCGGAGAGAACGGCACGGGCAAGGAGCATATCGCCCACCATCTGCATGATAAGAGCAAAAGGGCAGGGAAACCGTTTGTGCCTGTGGACTGCGGTTCACTCTCCAAAGACCTTGCGCCCTCGGCATTCTTCGGACATGTCAAAGGCGCGTTTACGGGTGCGGACAGCACAAAGAAAGGATACTTCAATGAGGCAGAGGGTGGCACATTGTTCTTGGATGAGGTAGGCAATCTCGCATTGGAAACCCAGCAGATGTTACTCCGTGCCATACAGGAACGGAGATACCGCCCTATAGGTGACAAGACGGACAAGAGCTTCAATGTCCGCATCATCGCCGCCACCAACGAGGATCTGGAGAAAGCGGTCATTGAAAAACGTTTCCGACAGGATTTGCTGTACCGTTTGCACGACTTCGAGATAACTGTTCCGCCCTTGCGTGACTGTCAGGAGGACATCATGCCGTTGGCGGAGTTCTTCCGTGAGATTGCCAACAATGAATTGGAATGTAGCGTGACTGGGTTCGATGCGGAAGCCCGTAAGACATTGCTGACCCATCCGTGGCCGGGTAATGTCCGTGAGCTTCGGCAGAAGATAATGGGCGCGGTGTTGCAGGCACAGACGGGAGTTGTCATGAAAGAGCATCTGGAACTTGCCGTAACGAAACCGACCTCACCTGTCAGCTTCGCCTTGCGAAACGATGCGGAGGACAAGGAACGCATCTTACGCGCGTTGAAGCAGGCAAACGGAAACCGCAAGGTTGCCGCCGAATTGCTCGGAATCGGACGTACAACGCTGTATAGCAAGTTGGAAGAGTATGGATTAAAGTATAAATTTCAGCAATCATAGCCCGCAACTTGCCGAAAATAGAAGTAACGGTTAAACCGGATTATTCAGCGAAGATAAAAAACGTCCTGTGATAAAAATCATGGGACATTTTGATGTGTATCCGATTTTTATTGCTACTTTTGTACCAAGACGAGAGACATTGACAGCAACTCACAGCAGAACGTAGAAATAGACAGGGTTGCCAAATCATTACCTCATTTTTACCTTATCCTCAGAACTGCTTGCTAATAAAGTGGTTATAAAAATCTTCCAGAATTACATAAATTTCCGGAACAGTTTATGATAAGAATCGGGAAATTCTTCCGGGTGTAAATATCAGTGTTATTACGGATTCTTCTATTGCTGGGACTATAACGGATGCAGATGGGCATTTCTATTTAAAAGTTCCTGATAAGAATACAGTGATTGAAATTTCTTATATAGGGTTTAAATCTCAACAGATAAAAATTGGAGATAAGATAAATTTCGATATTGTATTGGAAGAGGACGTGACGGAATTAGGTGAAGTTGTTGTTACAGGGTATGGCAGTCAGAAAAAAGCTTCGGTTATTGGTGCGATCGAGACAATACAACCTACAAAATTGCAATATGGTTCCACCCGTTCATTTTCTAACAATTTGGCAGGTCAGGTTGCTGGTGTGATCGCCGTACAACGTACTGGTGAACCGGGATCGGACAATTCTCAGTTTTGGATTCGTGGTCTTTCTTCTTTTGCCGGTAATACAAATCCTTTAGTTTTGGTTGATGGTGTTGAACGGGATCTGAATAATATTGATCCGGCCGAAATCGAATCTTTTTCGGTATTGAAAGATGCATCTGCTAGTGCCATGTATGGTGTACGTGGTGCAAATGGAGTTGTTGTTATTACGACTAAACGTGGACAAGTTGGCGCTCCTTCAGTGAATTTTCGAATAGAACATGCGATTTCAACTCCGACGAAATTGCCGGACTATATTGGTGCTGCAGACTGGATGACGCTAAGGAACGAATTGTCGGATCCATCAAGTTTACCTTATACGCAGGAACAGATAGATAGAACTCGGAATGGATATGATCCGGAACTTTATCCAGACATAAACTGGATAGATGAAGTGACAAAAGATTATGCTTATTCTACTCGTGCCAATTTGACGGTTAACGGAGGATCTACATTTTTACGTTATGCGTTGGTCGCTTCTTATTATAATGAAAAAGGAATTATAGAGACAGACCCTTCTCTGACTTATGATACGGATATTAAGTTAAATCGATATAATGTGCGTGCTAATGTAGATGTGGATATTACGAAGAGTACCACTTTGCGTATAAATATCGGAGGATATATGCAGGAACATAGGGGACCTTTTTATTCAACCAATGATATTTTATTTAACGCATTTAGTAGAAGACCATGGGAATATGCTGTTCGTTACTCTAATGGGGCAATTCCTCATATTGAAGCATCGGGTACAGGTATCAATAATCCTTGGGCTATGGCTACGCAGTATGGATATAAAACAAATACACAGTCCCAGATTCAATCGTTGGCGACTTTAGAACAGGATCTGAAAATGTTGACTCCCGGCTTAAAAGCCAAACTTAGTTTTTCGTTTGACTCCTATAATTATTCATGGCGAGATAGGAGTGCGGATCCAGCACGTTATACTCCGGCTACTGGGCGTGATGATGATGGTAACTTGATAATAAACCAGTCTCATTATGGAAGTGAGTCATTGGGACTTGGATCGGGTGGTGATTATGGAACCAAACAGACCTATATGGAAGCAACGATGACTTATCATCGTTTGTTTGGGGACATACATGATGTGGATGGCTTATTCCTGTATAATCAACAAAGTTATGATAATGGATCTGTACAACCTTTCCGTAAGCAAGGTATAGCCGGACGTTTGTCTTATATGTATGATAGCCGCTATATTGGGGAGTTTAATTTTGGTTACAATGGTTCTGAAAACTTTGCCAAAGGCCAGCGTTTTGGTTTTTTCCCGTCAGTAGCTTTAGGGTGGCTTGCGTCGGAAGAACCGTTTATGGAATCTACAAAAAGTGTTATTCATAAATTGAAGGTTAAAGCCTCATATGGAAAATCTGGAAATGATAACATCGGTGGCCGTCGTTTTGCTTATATCACAACGGTGAATTCAGGGAATGGATATGTTTTCGGGGAAAACAAAAATTATACAACATCCGGATATACAGAAGGAGAAATCGGTACAAATGATTTGACATGGGAAGTATCTTGGAAGTCAAATGTGGGTTTTGAATTGGGACTTTGGGAAGCTTTAAACTTGAATGTTGATGTCTTCCACGAATGGCGTTCTAATATATTTATGCAACGTCAGACGATTCCTAACCTCACCGGTTTTATATCATTGCCGTATGGTAATTTGGGAAAAATGGAAAATCAAGGAGTGGATCTGTCTTTAGGTTTCCAAAAACAACTGAACAAAGATTGGTCCGTCACATTTAATTCAACTTTTACTTATGCCAAAAATAAAGTGACAGAGTATGATGAACCGGCAAGTTTAGCAGGAACGTATCGTTCTAAAACAGGAGGTGGTTCTATCAATACGTTATGGGGATTGATTGCTGATAGGTTATTTACTGAAAATGATTTTAATCCAGATGGGAGTTTGAAAGAAGGGATCCCTAACCAGTTGGTTGGTTCTGGCAACCTTCGTCCTGGTGATATTAAGTATGTGGATCGTAATGAGGATGGAGTTGTTACGACAGAAGATGAAGGTTATATTGGTGGCACCGTCGATCCACGTATCGTTTATGGCTTTGGTGCATCAGTAATCTATCGCAATTGGGATTTAAATGTCTTCTTTCAGGGAATGGGTGACACTCATAGAATAATAGGAGGGGGAAATGCTTGGTTGCCGGGAACAGGTAATAGTGCAAACATTTTTACCAATTATCAAGATCGCTGGACAGAGGAGAATCCTTCACAAGATGTTTTTTATCCTCGTTTAGATGCTTCTCCTAATGAAAACAATTATCGTGCTTCTACTTGGTGGAAAAAGGATATGAGTTTTTTGCGTTGCAAAACGATTGAGTTAGGATACAATTTACCTAAAACCTTTTTAAGTAAAGCTCGCTTAAAGAGTTTGCGCGTTTATGTAAGCTGTAATAATCCATTTTATTTCTCCAAATTTAAACTTTGGGACCCGGAATTAAATACGTCTAATGGTACTATATACCCACAGATGGCTTCGGTACAAATGGGGCTGGATTTAAATTTTTAATAATGAAAATGTTATAAAATAAATAAGATGAAAAGATTGAAATCAAAATATCTGGTAGTTGCAGCTTTTGCTTTACTTTCATTTATGTCTTGTGATTTTTTGGAAAAGGAACCAGATACAGAATTGACGATGGACATTGTCTTTGATGATAAAAATAAGGTAGAAGGTGTATTAGGCTATGTATATAATGGCTTGCCTACTCCTGGCGATTATACACATGGATTAGGCTGGAGCGTTTGGGGAGATGAACTCGTGTGGAATCGATTAGTAAATTGGGGAGTACTCTCTGTGCAAGAAAGGTTATTCAATGGAACCTGGAATGTTGCTACTGCGCCGAGTTGGAATATGTGGAATGAATACCCTAAACGGATTCGTCATGCTTATCTGTTTCAGGAAAAAGCTCATGAAATTGCAGGTTTACCTCAAGAAACAATAGATCGGATGAAAGCTGAATGCCGTTATTTAGCTTGTTATTATTGGTGGCATTTAACAGAAAATTATGGCCCTATCCCTTTTATACCCGAAATGTTTTCAACAGATGTACCATTGGCAGAAATGCAGAAAGCGCGTACTTCTTTTGATGATATAGTTTCGTATTTAGATAAAGAATTATTAGCTGTTTCAGAGTTGCTACCCGATAAGTATACTGCTACTAATGAATATGGGCATGCTACTTCAATTATGGCGTTAACTACTCGTGCTCGTATGCTGCTTTTTGCGGCCAGTCCGTTAGTAAATGGTAATTCTTGGTATAAGGATTGGACTAATGTTGATGGAAGTCAGTTGTTTAGTCCTGTTTATGACCAGCAGAAATGGATAAAAGCAGCTGAGGCTTGCAAACTTGTGATTGATAGAGCAGAGGCTGCTGGACATGCTTTGTTTATCGCTTATAATAAGGATGGGTCTATAGATCCTTTTCGGTCTACGAGAGATCTTTTTTTTACAACAGAGTCTGCTGGGAATCCAGAGATAACATTTCCTATGACAAATGATTTGGGTCATACGAATTTTGAGGGCTACGAAGATCTTTGTATTACTCCTGAATTTGGAGATGCAGGATGCTTAGGGGTATATCAAGGTTTAGTGGATGCTTACTTTATGAGTAATGGATTACCTGCTATTACAGGGTATAAGGCAGACGGGAACCCGATAATTAATGAAGAGTCTGGATATTCCGAGGAAGGATTTACAACAGAAGTTACGAAACGTGCTGATACTTCTTGGGATGAAGGTACAGGAGTAGCGGGCGAAGTTACACCTGCAGGAATTTGGAAGATGTATTATAATCGCGAGCCTCGTTTTTATACATCTGTAAGTTATCATGGTTCATGGTATAAAGTGGCAGAACGTCCTTTTGATTTTTTGTGTTATGGAAAAGATAACAATCATCAGTGGAATTCACCGCGTAATGGTTATTTGGTACGTCGTAAAGTTTATCAAGGGGATAATAGTAAAAATGGGATATGGTATCGAAATCGGACTGAATGGCTTTATCGTTTGGGTACTAGTTATTTGGATTATGCAGAGGCTGTTAACGAGGCTTACGATAACGCAACGGGACGATTGGAAGCTTTGAAATATCTCAATCATATACGTCTGCGTGCTGGCTTACGTCAATATACAATTAACGCTGTTGCTGCAAATAACCCAGACTATATTCACGTAGATAATACGCAAGATGCTATTCGTAATGTTGTACGCATGGAACGGCGTGTAGAATTCGTTTCAGAGGGTATTCGTTGGTTTGATATACGTCGTTGGAGAATTGCTGAAAGTATACCGGAGATGAATGGCTATTTAATGGGCTTAGACTGGGATTGCACGGACATTAATAATTTCTATAAACGGGTGGGAGATCCGGAACATAATCGTGTATGGAAAAAAGCCTACTATTGGATGAATATTGAAATTTCAGAATTAGAGAAAAATCCGAATTTAGTACAAGCTCCTTATTGGTAAAAAAGAAATGAGAGTGTATAAGATACAACTGCGGGGGGACACTCTCATTCAATTATGAAACTTTATAGATCATGATAAAGAAAAAATATATATATGTTATTTACCTATTCCTTTTTTTGGTGGTTTGTCATGGCAGACCACTAAAAGGGAGTTGTAATAAGCATTTAAATCCTTTAAAAACAACAGATAGTGTGGCATTGTCTGTTGCAGATCCTTTTGTTTATAAATTTGATAGTTTATACTATCTGACTGGTACGACATCTTTACCGGAGGGAATGGGATTTGCTTATTATACTTCTACGGATTTAATCACATGGGAGTATAAAGGTCTTTTGTATCGTAAACCGGAAAATCATATTGGCAGTCATGCTTTTTGGGCACCAGAAGTGGAGTATTATAAAGGAAAATTTTATATGACGTATAGTTGCTACGTGGAAGAGCGAGGTTTAATGCTTACTTGCCTGGCCTCCAGCGAAAAACCGGATGGTCCTTTTGTTGATCTTTACACTCCTTGGTTCGACTTAGGATATTCTGCAATAGATGCTGATATTTTTGTAGATGATGATGGGACTCCTTATGTCTATTATAGTAAAAATAGAATACAAGAGACATTGGCTGTAGGCGAGCTTTATGCCGCGCGATTGGCAACGGACCTTTCGGGGCTTGACGGAAATCCTGTTTTTATTTCGGGGGCTTCCCAATCATGGGAAAAAGTAAATTGGGATAAAAATCGATGTAATGAGGGAGCTTATGTTTTTAAAAGAAATGGGATTTATTATATGACTTACTCTGCGAATGATACAGGATATGGACATTATGGGATAGGGGTCTCTCGTTCAAAAAGCCCTTTAGGTCCTTGGACTAAAAGTATTAATAACCCTCTTTTGGCGACTGATCTTTCAAAAGGTATTTCTTCGCCGGGACATAATTCAATAGTAGAGGCACCTGATGGTAGATTTTGTATGATCTATCATCGTCATGCTGATCCATATTGCCAGAAACCAAATTGGGATAGAGTTGTTTGTATGGATCGCTTGTTTTTCGATGAACAAGGCGAATTGCAGATTGAAGATTCTTTACATTATTTATTGCCATGAGTGGGTACAAATTGTAGATGGAAGTATTAAATTGATGAAACTTGTTTTCCATAGGCCGAATTCTCCTTATGGGTCGGAAAGAGCTTGTATTTATAAATTGGAAGATATGGGGGATATGTTGGTTCTGAAAGATGAGCATATTGTTTAGTGATTCTTTTTCAATTCATGGGGGTATACTATTTTTTTGAAAAAAATAGTATACCCCTTATTTATTATAAAGAAATTATTTCCGAGTGGGAATGATTTATGTTTTTTCCTTATAACCGTTGAAAAGAAAGGTGAGTCTTGGTAGGACTATGGTGTTTGTGTTTAACCTCTATTAGTAGAAAGCTGTGAAATACCTCTCCGATAGTTTAAAACCCGTCGTAAAATTAATATAAATAAAGTAACAAACAAATAATATTCAGCATATTTTTACTCAAACCTCCTATATATACCATAGTCCTACCAAGACGATGTTTAAATCCTAATAAGTGTTTTTATTTCCAGTTTCGTTAACTTTTAATAGGAGGACATACATATGACGTGAGACCGATACAAAGGATGGTAAGTAAGCCATCACAGATGAGAATAAGTTACTTGAATCTTTATTATCAACTAATCTATTAATATTCATGAAAATACAGCAACAAGAGAATTTTCATATACTTTCTCAATTATATAAACCGCATTATTGTGCGGTAGCTATAACTTTAGGCTTGTTTCTGTTTTGTTCGGTTCCGATCTCTGCGACAGACAGGAATAAAGAAAAAATAACAGTTGCGGAAAACGGATCGTCCATGCAGAAAGGACGGACAGTAACAATAACGGTAACGGATGAATCCGGTCCGTTGATCGGTGCAAATGTAACGGTCAAGGGAACGACAAACGGGAATGTTACGGATGCAAACGGATATGTCATATTGCAGAATGTTCCTGATGATGCAGTTCTTTCTGTTTCCTATATAGGATATGTTTCAAAGGAAATACCCTTAGGTAATCAGAGCTCATTGCGTGTCCGGTTGGCTGAAGATACCAAGACGCTGGATGAGGTCGTCGTGATCGGCTATGGAACGATGGAAAAGAAACAGGTGACGAGTGCCGTTACCTCTCTTTCTGCTGATGATCTGATGGTCGGAGTGAGTGGTTCGGATATCTCTTCCGCTTTACAAGGTAAGATCGGAGGATTGATCATGACCAATCTGGGCAGTGCAAACTCAAGTACGACCTTTCAGTTACGCGGTATGACCTCGATAAATGCCGGTAGAGCCCCTTTGGTTGTCATCGATGGTTTTCCCGGCGGCGATATTCGTTCGCTTACTCAGGACGATATAAAATCCATCGATGTCTTGAAGGATGCTTCGGCGGGAGCCATCTACGGAACCCGTGCCGCTTCCGGAGTGATCCTGATCACGACTAAGAGCGGCTCCAATACGGATGGAAAGGTGAAGTTGACGTATAGTTCTGAGTTTACAAAGAAGCAGAATTATAATGCCCCAGAAATGCTTTCCGGCAGGGAATATGCGGAACATGAGATAGGGACCGACTACGGTTCGGATGTCGACTGGTGGGACGAACTGATCAACCACAACAACTTCTCCCAGAAGCACCACCTGGCTCTTGAAATGGGAACGGAGAAAGCGCAGGTCTATACCTCTTTCTTCTATGAGAAGAATCAGGGAATCGCCCATCAGGATGAACGGCAGGATTATGGCGGACGTGTGAATGCAAACTTTAAATTGTTCGACGATTGGTTGGAAGTACGTCCGAATGTCGATTACCGGCAAGCGATGCGTAACAATCATTATCCGAATTTCCAGCAGGCATTGCGTAATAACCCGACCCGTTCACCCTACGATCCGGAGAGTGAGACCGGTTATAATGTCTGGCTGAACGAACAGTTGGATTATAATGTAGTAGCCGATGCCATGCTGAGTACCTATGAAGGGCTGGATAAATGGTTCAAACCGGAGGTGACTTTCAAGTTGAATATAAAGCCTGTTCCCGGACTTTCCTATCAGCAGGTGCTAGGATATGAAAATCGGCAATGGGAACATCATTTCTATAATTCCCGCAACCACCGGGATGAACTGGAAGAATCGCGGAAAGGCTATGCCCATCTGGCTTTCAGTAAAACAGAGAACCTCACTTCGGAAGGATATGCAACCTATATCAAAGAATTTAAGGGCGGTCATAACCTGAATGCGGTAGCCGGTTATTCCTATTTTGAAAACAACGGCGAGAGCTTCAATATGTCCAATTATAATTTTGCTGTAGATGGTGTAAAGTTCTGGGATATAGGCGCCGGTTCCTATTTGAGTGACGGTAAGGCAGCAATGAGTTCCGGTAAAAATATTACCGAACGTTTGTTCTCCCTGTTTGCCCGTGCGAATTATTCTTATCAGGATAAATATCTGTTGCAGGCATCTATCCGCCATGAAGGTTCGTCCAAGTTCGCTGCAGATAATCGCTGGGCTAACTTCTGGTCTGTATCTGCCGGTTGGCGTATTTCCAATGAAAAGTTTATGGAAGATATCAAATGGATAGACGACCTGAAGGTTCGTTTCGGTTATGGAGTAACCGGAAATAATGACTTTAGTGCTTCCTATATGGCCAATATGCTTGGCTCCGATACTTATTGGATGCTTCCTGATGGTGAATGGGCCTATTCCTACGGAAAGACACAGAATGTGAACCAGAGTCTGGGTTGGGAGGAAAAGAAGGAATGGAACCTGGGGCTCGATTTCTCGCTCTTTGACAATCGTTTATATGGTAAATTCGATTATTATCGCCGTAAGGTAGACAATCTGATTTATAGTGTAAAAGTACCTCAACCACCTTATACACAAGGCTCTCAATGGCAGAATATCGGAAGTATGGAAAGTAAGGGATGGGAGTTTGAAGTAGGCGGAGATATTATCCGTACGAAAGATTTTGTGTGGACTTCCAGCCTGAACCTGAGCCATAACACTGGCAAGATACTGACGTTATGGGGAAATAATACCTATTATAATGGGAATGGCTTTCCTGCTCCGGGTTCTCCCGGGGATGCCGCCCGAATGGAAGAAGGTTCGACGATCGGTTCGTTCTATTTGTGGAAGTTTGCCGGTTTTGACGATGACGGAGGTTTCCTTCTTTACAATAAAGACGGTGAAGTGATCCCGGCCGCACAAAAAACGGAGAACGATAAACAGTACATGGGAAATTATACCCCCAAACTTGTGGTCGGTTGGAGCCATACGCTGGCTTATAAGAATTTCGATCTGGGGATCAACCTGCGCAGTTGGATCGATTTCGATGTTTACAACACGATAAATATGTACTTCGGCATCCAGGGACAGGGAAATACCAATGTATTGAAAGCTGCCTATGGAAAATTCAGCCATATCAAAGGGGAGAAACAGATTTGTGATTATTACCTGGAAGACGGTACCTTCCTGAAAATCGATGCTATCACATTGGGATATACGCTGCCGATGAAGAAATACACTAAGTTCATCGATCGTATCCGCCTCTACGGGACAGTAGGAAATGTATGCACTATTTCCGGCTATAGCGGCATGAACCCCGAAGTAAATATTACCGGCTGGGAAGGTGGTACGGAAAAGTTCTGGTCGGATTTCTATCCGGTGGTACGTACTTATACTTTAGGTCTTCAGTTAAACTTCTAAATACAGGCAGAATGAAAAAGAATAAGATAATAAATTATATATGTTCGGGTATCGCTTGTTTACTGGCAGCAACATCCTGCGATGTGGAACCGACATTTTATTCGCAGGTAGTTCCCGAAACTTTTTATACCTCCCAGGATGCGGTATGGGAACGTTTTAACCGTCCGTTTACCCATTGGCGCTGGTATGTGGGGCATAACGAACCCCGTTGGATGCTTCAGGAACTGGGGACGGACGAGTTCTGTCTGCCAACCCGGGGTAGTGACTGGTATAACGGGGCTATGTATCAGAAATTCCATCACCATGACTATACGGAGGATATGGCATTTGTGGAAACAGGATGGACGAACTTCGCTATGGGAGTCGCGCTCTCCTGGGATGCGTTGGAAGATCTGGAAAACATTGATTTCGATGCTTTGGGATTTGAAGAAGGGACAAAAGAGTCAATGCTTAACCAACAGAAAGCTCTGGTTGCCTCTTTTTATCTGGACGGACTGGATCTTTTCGGCGGGGTTCCCCTTTATGAGACGACACAGAGCGATGTAAAAGGTCGGTCTACCGACCAGGAAACATTTGATTTTGTAGAAAATCTCTTGAATGAAGCAATACCCAATTTACCGGTTAAAGAGGAGTTGGGTGCTATGGAGAACGGAAGTCTTCACCGGGCAACTGGTGCAGCTTTACTGGCCCGGCTTTATTTCAATGCAAAGCCTTATATCGGAAAAGAGATGTACGCTGAAGCTGCCGCTATCTGTCAGGACATTATCGACGGGAAATATGGTAAGTATGCGCTGGATACGGACTGGACAAATATTTTCGGTTTTGACAACGAAACTTGCCCTGAGATAATCTGGTCGGTTCCCAGTGAGAATGCTAAACTGGAAACGGATGGAATGTATTGGAGTTATATGGTCCCTTACAATTATAAAAACTATCTTGGCGGCTTGGAAGGTTCCGGTTCTAATAATGGTATCGGATTGATTCCCAGTCTGGACCCGACAGGAAAGAAGTATCCTTATAAGTTGGGAGGTGCTTACTCCAAATTCAATGATAAAGATATCCGCAAACAACCTTATGTGTATGAAGGAAGTGGTAAATACCGGGGAATGTTTATCGTCGGTGAATTGATCAATCCTTTGAATCCGGAGTGGGTTTGTACGGGCAGCAGGGAATATAATGGCCAGCCGTTAGTAGTCCGTGATCAGGTAGCCTATTTTGCAAAAGTCGGATCGGCGGATTACCCGACATTGGAATCTTTGCCTTCAACTATTGCTACGGCCGAAGAATCTTCTTGTGTACGTGTTACCAAACGGAGTCCGCGTCCGAATCAGGATGAGAAAATCCGGAAGTTCGACCCGGATGTGCCTATTATCCGTTTGGCAGAAATCTATTATATGCTGGCTGAATGTAAAATGCGTTCAGGAGATAATGAAGGAGCTGCCCGGTTGATAAATACGGTTCGTCAACGGTATTTTGAGAATGGAAATGATCCCGATCCGGTTACGGTAGCCAATCTGGATAAATACCGTATGCTGGATGAATGGTTGCAGGAATTCCTGGGTGAAGGACGCCGACGTACTGATCTGGTGCGGTGGGATGCTTATGTGACCGAAAACTGGTGGGATCATCAGGCTACTAATAATACGAACCTGAACCGTTTCCCTATTCATTATAGTCTAATAGGTGCCAATAATTTGCTGGAACAGAATCCTGGGTATTGATTGGCAGGAATGTTTAGGTTATCTGTTTTGTAGAAAGAATGCTGGTAGCGGATTGGTGGGTGGGGCAATTTATGAGTTGTGTTTTAATAGATAAAATGGAATGACCGGACTTTTCCTTTTACCCCGGCGATGCTGTCTCCATAGGGTGAGGGAACTTGCCGAACGGATAAAAGGAAAAGGCGGATCATTCTTTTAGTAACTGATCTTGATACCGGCGAAATAACTTCTCGGTGTTGCCGGCCCGTAGATATAAGCAGAGTCACGGTTCGGACCCTGGTCGAAGTCGGACTGGTAGGCTTCGAAGATATTCTGTACACCGGCATTTACTTCCAGGTTGATATCTTTATAAATGTGGAAGTCGTACGCCAGTTTGATATTCATATCGAAAAAGTCCGGTGTCTTAACCGCTTTATCCATTGGGATGTAACCTGCCAGATGCTGAACCAGCATACTTCCGGTATAAGTGCCCGACAGGGAAGCCGTGAAATGTTTCAACGGAGTCAGTGTCGCGGTAAAGTAACCGTATGTATTGGGGGTACGGAACATCTTCTTTTCGGTCGGTACGTTCTCATCTTCACTCCATTTCTCCGGTTCGTTGTAACGGCTGCGTTGGAATGTGGCTCCTGCCTGTAAAGACAACCAGGAAGAAAGGACACTTTTCCCTTCCAGGGTCAGCCCCATCACTTTTGCACCCGAACCGTTCCGGCGCTCTTTGATGATATTGCCCTGTTCGTCTTTCCCGATTTCTTCCAGCACGAATACATCGTTCAGACTCGTATAAAAGCCTTCCACCAGGAAATTTACCTGGATACCGTTCTTGAAACGGTGATAAAAGTCGACTGATGTGCTGAGGCTTTGCGATTTCTCTTCCTTCAGGTCTTTCGCCCGACGTATCATCGCTATCTCACCTCCGACGGCAGAGATGTGCATGTCTTCGTCGAAAGCCTGCGGAGCACGGAAGCCACTGGAATAGCTGGCACGTATATTGATATCTTCCGTCGGATTGAAACGAACGTTGGCACGGGGGCTGAATACCACATTATCTATCATGTTGTGCTTGTCCATACGCGCTCCGATCAGGAAACTCCACCGTTTGTTTTTCCATTCGTTCTGCAGGAAAAGGCTTTCGATATGGACTTTCTGGTTGGTGTAGCGGTTGTAACCGATCATTTCGTCTTTCAGATGATCGTAGTTGTATTCCAATCCGGCGGTCAGGTCTGACGGCATAAAGAGGAACTGGTCGAAGCTGTACGAATACTGTGTACCGGTCATAAAGGTCAGGTCGGTTGTCTTTCCATACGCATTCGGGTCCTGTCCGGTGCCGTAATAGCTGTCGCGGTCGGTGTTTTGGGCCGAGGTAAAGACACTGAACCTCTGTTTGTAATCGGATGAGAAAAGGTCGAACTTCAATCCTCCGCCGTCGATGGAGTGTTCCAACTGTTCGGCAATATCCGCTTCATGGGGCGGACGATCCAACAGGTTGCCGCCGCGACGGTATTCGTTCATATGGTGATATTCGAACGTCAGTTTGCTGTACGTGCTTGTTTTCAGATAGGAACGGAAACCAACCGTCTGATTCTTCAACTTTGGCAATTCGGTATAGCCGTCATTATCATGGTCGTAACCGGAACGATGGCGGTTCTGTCCGAAGATATACATTCCCGCCTTCCCGTTATCCGTTACCAGCGAAGCATTCAGTGTCGTGTTATTGTCAAAAGAGGAACTTCCTCCGATAGAAGACAATGTATGTGTCAGTTCGCCCGAGTTACGTAACGGCTCTTTGGTAATGATATTGATCGTTCCGGCGATGGCGGAAGAACCGAACAATGCTGAACCGCCTCCACGCATCACTTCCACACGGTCGATCATATTGGCCGGAATCTGTTCCAGTCCGTAAACTCCCGAAAGTGCACTGAATATGGGGCGCGAGTCGATCAGTATCTGCGTATAAGGACCGTCCAACCCATTGATACGTACCTGTTGGAAACCGCAATTCTGGCAATTCGTTTCCACACGCACACCCGGCTGGAAGTTCAATCCTTGCGCCAGGTTCACCGCATTGGTTGTCTTAAATATCTTCGAATCGATCACATTTACCAGTGTAGGAGCCAGACGCCGTGAGGTTTCACTCCGGTTTGCCGATACGACAACGCCGTCCAGGGCGATTCTGTCTTCCTCCATCTCTACATTAATTTCCTGTGTTTTCCCCTTCTCCAGTTTTACATCGCGGGTGACAGTCTTGTAACCGAGATACTTAAATTCGAGGGTGAACTTTCCTTCCGGCAGGTTCTTCAGGAAATAATGACCGGAGTTGTCCGTTGTCGTTCCGATGGTTGTTCCTTTTAGTATAACGGTGATAAATGGCAGATGCTCGCCGGTTTCTTTATCCAATACATGCCCGAATACGTTTGCATCCGATGCGTTCATTTTCTCTTCTTCAGTGGCCCATGCAGCCGTTAGGGTACAGCATAGGCATAGTATAAGTGTTATAATCTTATTCATATTGATTTAATCTGATAAATAGGTAATACAATAATTGAATGCCCGGTATTTTCCGGGACTCTTCTTCCCATGTTGAAGGGTTTGCCACAAGCATGGCATAGCTTTGCCATAGGCATGGCACAACTTTGTCACAGGCATGGCAGGACTTTGCCATAGGCGTGGCAGAACTTTGCCAACGTGATGAAAAAGGTTGGCAAACTGCATGGGAACATATTTATCAGGCTACAGGAGGGGCGCGAAGAGACGGTTCCCCTTGTATGGGGACCAGATAATCCGGGTAGACCGGATTGCAGGATAATCTGAATAATACTGTAAGAAAAGCGGCAAGCAATAAAGAGACAAATGCAGCACCGCTGATCTGAATAGTCGATAGTTGATGAAGTAACTGGAACTCGGCATAACCATGTTCATGGTCCGGGCGTCCGTCGTCTGTCTTATGGTATGGGTGCGAATGGACAATCGTTACCCCATTCACAATATGAACGTGGGTAAACGCAATCAGGCATCCCAGATACGCAATGAACAGTGCGGGGAGCGCTATACGCAGATATTTCCTAAACTTCTCCATCACCTTTTGCAAATATAAGGCTTTATTTATATATAAAAGAAGGGTATGATATTAAATCTGTATTAAATACCTACTGTAAGGTATGAAAAAAGCCTCTCCTCGCAGAGAAGCTTCTCTTCAATTCTTTAGTTGTGCAAATTAGTTATTATATATCTAGTATGTCAGTTCAGTGAATAGTTCTGTGCCAGATAAGGGGACTTCTTGCCGTTTCTCCGGGCGGAAAGAAGTTCTTTCAACTCTTCCAGTTCCATTTTATTCAGGCAGAAGTAGATGCTTTCCGATTGTATCTTTATACATATTTTCCGGTTAGAGGCAAAATGTTGGTTGTTCTGTATGGACAGGTCGCCGTCGATACTGTTTACATATCTTCTGAAGTTCTGGTAGCCGGCTTCGGTGAAGCAGAAAAAGAAGTTACCGAATTCGAGACTATATGTATTGCAACATTCGCAGAATGTGAGTTGGCCGTTGAAAGTTTTATTTAATATCTTCATAATGGATAATAGGAATATCTTGTTAATTACTTTCCAAAGGTCTTCATTCTTTGACAGATATACAATCGCAATAAGATGGTAAAACTCGGGTATTGAATACCTATAAAAAGGTAAGAGCCTCTCCTCACGGGGAAGCTCTTTACTTTAATCCTAGTTTTGGTAAATTAGCGATTATGATTTATTTTATGAGATTACTTTAATCTTTTATAGCCATATACAGCTTTGTTTCCCAACTCTTCCTCGATGCGGAGCAACTGGTTGTATTTAGCCATACGGTCTGAACGGCTCAATGAACCGGTCTTGATCTGTCCGCTGTTGGTAGCAACGGCGATGTCGGCGATCGTTGCATCTTCTGTTTCGCCGGAGCGGTGAGAAGTGACGGTCGTGTAGCCGTGACGGTGAGCCATCTCGATCGCATTCAGTGTTTCAGTCAATGAACCGATCTGGTTTACTTTGATCAGGATCGAGTTGGCGCAACCTTCCTGAATACCTTTCGACAGGAAGTCGACGTTTGTAACGAACAAGTCGTCACCTACCAGCTGGCAACGGTTACCGATACGGTCGGTCAGCTTCTTCCAGCCTTCCCAGTCGTTTTCGTTCATACCGTCTTCGATAGAGTCGATCGGATATTCGTTGATCAGTTTTTCCAGGTAATCTACCTGTTCGTCGGAAGTACGTTTTACGCCTTTGTCACCTTCGAACTTCGTATAGTCGTAGATACCATCTTTGTAGAATTCGGAAGAAGCGCAGTCCATACCGATCATGATGTCTTTGCCCGGTTCGTATCCGGCAGCCTTGATAGCGGCAAGGATCGAGTTCAAAGCATCTTCCGTTCCTTCCAGAGCAGGAGCGAAACCGCCTTCGTCACCTACGGCAGTGCTCAGGCCACGGTCGTGCAACACTTTCTTCAATGCGTGGAATACTTCGGCACCCATACGCAGACCTTCCTTGAAAGAAGGAGCACCTACCGGGCGAATCATAAATTCCTGGAAAGCGATCGGAGCGTCACTGTGTGAACCGCCGTTGATGATGTTCATCATCGGAACCGGCATCACGTATGTGTTTGTTCCGCCGATATATCTATATAAAGGAATATCCAGATAGTTGGCAGCAGCCTTGGCAACTGCAAGGGAAACACCGAGGATGGCGTTTGCACCGAGGTTTGATTTGGTCTTCGTTCCGTCCAGTTCGAGCATGGCCTGGTCGATACCTACCTGATCCAATGCTGACATGCCTTTCAGGGCCGGAGCGATTATCTTGTTTACGTTTTCAACAGCTTTCAGTACACCTTTACCGCAATAGCGTTTCTTGTCACCGTCGCGCAGTTCCAGTGCTTCGTGTTCGCCGGTCGATGCGCCGGAGGGGACAGAAGCTCTGCCTGTTACACCTGATTCCAATAATACATCTACTTCTACGGTAGGGTTACCTCTTGAGTCGAGGATTTCACGTCCTGTAATCTTTTCTATTTTCATTGTTTGTTCATTTTTAAGACGGAACAAATATAGAAAGAGATCGGAGAACGTGAAATCACCATAAATGGGCATTCTGTGCCCGTGAAATACCTATTTGTTGGTAGGGTAGATCTTCGATAGGAACTTCTCTTTGTCTACGATGAAACGGATATGCGTCCCTTCGCCGATCGTCCCCTTTGAGTCTTGTGCCACAACGCTGAAAGTGAGTTTGCGGCCATCCGCTTCCTGTAAGGTTGCCGTGGCGGAAATTGTTTCTCCCAGCGGGGACGGTTTGATATGTGACGTGTTCATCTGTGCACCTACGGTTGTCGAGCCTTCCGGCAGTTCGGCGGCAACAGCCAGCATGGCTGCGTTTTCCATTAAAGCCACCATCGACGGTGTGGCGAATACATCCAGGTCGCCCGATCCCATGGTACGGGCTGAGTTAGCGGCACTGACTACGGTACTGCTTGTGTGTTGTAATCCTTTTTCCAGCATATTATTTACTTATTTGGGCAGCTAAAATACAAAAAATAGAGAACCGCTTCCCCATATTTCATCATGTTTATCGGGCATAGCCGTTATCATGGGGGCGGATGAGGCAAAACCGATCTCACCAGTATAGGCAGTTTCGCTATTACGGTCACCTGTTTTATACATTAGTTTCAGGTTAGCCCCGATACCACACTTTTTCAAGTGGTAGACATACGTCGCAGCCAGTTGTACGGCTGTAAAGTCGCTGTTATAATAGGCATACGGGGCAAATGTATGCTGGAAATCCAGGTGCTCGATATGGGTGTTCTTCATAACGACATCATACTGGCTGTCTGTTGCCAGTTGCCTGATAAAGAAACAGGAAATATCTGTTTCCGACTTTTTCAGTTTCATCTTATATCCGATTCCGATATGCGGAGACACTGAACTATTTTTCACCCGGTAATTCTCTTCTTTGTATTTCTCTTCGCGCTGGAATAAAGCTGCACCACCTGTCAGTTCCAATGAGTGAGCCGGATTGATCCGGTAACTGGCTTTCAGTTGTACAAGACTTTCCGATTTCGAACTGCTGTATTTCTGTTGTGTGTCGATCAGACGAAAATCGTAAATGTTGTTTGCTTCGTCCACCAGATATTGTTCGAATATATTTTCATATCCCTTCCGCCTGTCGGTATGATTTTCCAGAAACAAAGTGAAACTAAGAGGGGATGATGGAAGCCATTTCAGCTGTACGGTCGGATTTATCCGGTGGGTACGTGATTCGTACAAATCCCTGATATCCGACTCTTCCGTCTTCATAAAATCATATTTATAACCGAGGGCTGCCGACAGGATGAACGGCTTATCGACCGGTGATTGATAAGTAACCATCGCATTCCCTTCATTCAAATAATACATGCGTGAATAACCGAACAAGACACCACTCAGACGGACATCGTAAAGCCCGAATCCGTAGCCGATAAAGAACCTGTCCTGCTGTCCGGGGCGCCAGTAATGCATCGTGATATGTTGCTTGTTACGTTCGAAGCCAGCCTGTACCATCACCAGATGTCGGTTGAAGAACCTGCCTGCCCCGATACCTAAACTGAGCCATGTCGTGTTGTTCAACGCTCTCGGATCAGATTTGCGATGTGCCTGCTCTCCGTGAAATGAAGCATATACGCCCAGGAACAGCTTCTTTAGTTGGAAAGAATAGCCGCCTTCGATCCGGTAATCTTCAAAATGGAAATCACCGCCCACCGAGTCGGTCGATATATACGGCTGATATAATTCAGCATAACGTGTAGCATTCCATCCGATGTTCCGGTGGGTACCACGGGCATACTGGGCCGTACCGAAGATAGTTCCTGCAGACGAGATCGAGTATTCGCCCGATCCCATGATCCGGAAATCTTCATACGCATTCCCTTCATAAGGGAGGAAATCACCGTCGAGATCACCGGCTGCATATCCGGTCGCTATTACAGAGCGGTATTTTCCCGTATTGAGCAGGTTGCTGTGCGTATGTTTCAGTTCATAAAATGCAGGATTACGGTATAACAGTTGCTGCCATTTCGTTTCCATATCGGACGATACCGTATTGTAACGGCTTTCGGAAGGGGAGAGCGACGTTTGCAGGCAGTCTGTCAGGCTAGCCGTTTGTCCGTCTGCCCGGAAGATCGTCAGTAAGTAACCTGCGAACAGGAATAGATATTTCATTTGGGTATGTTGCATAGTTGTCATAAGCTAAAATTCAGGAATAATTCAACACCGAAATAAGGGTCGGTCCACTCCCTGTCGGTTTTCTTGCCGCCGGTCGTGTATTTAGGGTTGATGTCGATGATACCGTTTACGAAGAAAGAGAGTTTGGCATACTTGTTGAACTCTTTTGTCGCTTTGATATTCCAGAGTAAAGAGACCGGCTTGTTGTTGCGTGCATAACCGATCGGCAGAATTGTTTTCTTCAGGTGCCGGAATACAATGTCATCCGAATTGATCTTCTCTATCTCTGCTGCACTGACTTCATGTACAACACCTTCAAGATCCATATAAGCATAAGGATATTTCTCATGAGAATCTTTATATTGCTGGGAAGATAGCCATACCAACTGAATGAAATTAGTAAAGATCAGTTTGAACTTCGGGATATGCGTATTCAACCATATATTCGTATTCAACCGGCGGTACTCATTTTGCGGGTCTGTATTGTAAATTCCGACATACGGATAAACGTTGTTTGCAATCTTCTTGTTCGGATAGTAATATTCAGGCAATACAGAGCCGTAATTTGTTTTGTAATAGGCACCGTTCAACTCGATGGTCGTGTATAAAGGATGTATCCTGGGAAAGATGATCCGGTATTCCATACCTTTCTTGATTGTTTTCCTGCTGTTCATAACACGGGAAGAGTTCGTAAACAGGCTGTAACTCTCTTTTATATAGTCCTCCTTTTGTGGAATATGGTTGCTGATGTTGACACCCGGTTTTACCGTGTTGTATAAATCATAAGTCAGCGGATTATAAATTGTGAAATACTCGAATCCCGATTTTGTTTCCTCATAAAAAGCGGTGACGGAAATATCAAAACCTTTATACTCCAGATCCCATCCGGCTTCCATCTTCCGGTTTCTGTTTTCACGGATATCTTTATTGGCAACATCGAAGATATTCGTATAAGTGATCAGGCGACGGTATTCCGGTTTATTCGTATAAGCATTCAGCATATAGAAATCTTTATAAAGCTTTTCCGGATACAGATAATCGAGTGTCGGCAATTTATTTTCCATCCCGTAGCCTATACGGAAATTATTCTTGAGTGTGCTTCCAAACGTATATGACAGGTTTATACGAGGTTCGGACAAGACATGATTTGCCAGGGCGTAGTCGTCCGGCAGATTAAACATTTGCGTGATCCTGCCTCCCAGCGATAGTTTTAGTAGGCGGTTGTCGTTTATTCCATATAGAAGTTCGCCCTGCAGATAAGCTGCACCGACCGAAAGAGCCGGAATCTGCCAGTTCGGACGCGGACGCATATAGCTGTTGTCGTAAGGAAAAGGCGGTCGTGTTTCATCTCCGATCACTGCTCCATCCCCTTTGTTCTTGGAACGACGGTATTCCAGTCCGTACTGTACATGGATACCGAGTGGATCGGATAACTGGAAACGTGATATGGCGTGTAATTGGGTAAAGAGATTTACCGGGATATTTTCGATATAAAAATCGCTGTAATACATGGCCGGAAGGAAAACCCCTTCATGCTCGCCCTCTTCTTTAGCCAAAGGCATGTTGAGCGGTCCGCCCGACGAGCTCACAAATTTATGTCGTGTAATCTTATCGAATACAACATCGGAAGAAAGCATAAATTCCAGTTTGTCTATCCAGAAACGATTCAGTGTCAGATTACTTTTCAATAACAGGTTGGTTTTTGAATAATCAGCTTTATAGCTTTCATCATACTCGTAGGTCAGCTCATCTTTCTTCATTTTATTCATTGTGACGGTCTGGTTTAGTTTGACATCCAGATCGAGTTGGTAATCATCCCATTTCAGCTGATTATTATAGTAGGCTTGTGCCGTAAGGCGTGAGAATTTATCCATTTCTTCGCGTATATCGTCGATGGAATGTAAATAATCTGCTCCGAGGTGAAGTGTTCCGGCCTTGTCCGACAGCTTGAATCCCTTCCCTGCATAAACCAGCTTATTCTTCAGGTCGGCTTTTACGCGGACCCGTAAAGGGGTTACCCCATATTTGGAATTGACCTGGATCATTCCGCTGGACAGGTTTCCGTAGCGAGCGGAAGAAATACCGCGGGTAAATTCGACGCTTTGTATATGGTCTGTCGAAATATAGCGCATATCGACTCCCTGATTCATGCCGGTGCGGCTTTTAATTTCAGTATCCCCGCTATAAGAAAAGGAGTTTTCAGTCACTCCAACCAGCTGGGTACGCATACCGTCGTTCGTAACCGGTGCTCCATCCGTCATAATTGCAACCCCGAGGGAGGTGTTGGCGTCGCTTCCCGCTTGGCGTGAAGATATTTGAGTAAAACTGCTCATGTCGTTTTCTTTATATACATTGCCGGGAAGCAACAGCAGGACATCTGCCAGTGAAGTGGGCTGTATATACTCAATAGCAGCTTCATTGACGACCAGTTTGTCACGCTTCGTTCGCTTGGCCATGACTTCAAACTCGGGCAGGGCAATGCTGGTGACGGATAGCTTGATTTCTATTTCCGTCTCTTTCTGCACGTCAATCAGCTTTTCTTCGGGCTTATATCCCAGGCAGCTTATTTGTATCCGGTGGATACCGCCCGGAACTTTGGGTAAGATAAAATAGCCGTTTATATCGCTGACTGTCCGGATATTTTGCTCATCGATGGTAATCATGGCAAAACTGACGGGCTGACTGTCGGAGGCTGATAAAATGTTACCTTTCAAGATATACAGATTATTATTCTCTTCTGTTGCCTGTATGTAACAAAAGCATTGCAGTGTTGCGAAAAGGAAGAAAAGAAATATCGATTTGGGATGAAACATACGGGTAAGGATTGAATTATTTTGAAAAAGGGGTTATGTCATAAGTCACTCTCGTGTATGCTTCATCGACACAACCCCCATTCATTTGGCAAATATGATTTTATTTATTACGCCATCCTACAGGGAATGCATTCTGGCCTTTTTGCATAATAAAGTCATCCGAAGAGTTGTTGGTATCCTGGTAGAATGTTTGTTCCCCAACCATTTTGGGTTTACGGATAGCCAATTCCTGACGGTGGCAACCGGTAACCAGGAACTTTCCACGGTCGACAGATTCCGGAATAGTACGTGTCACGATATCCTGAGGTACATCACTGGTCTGTACGCCATCCAGGATCAGGCTGGTCGGTATAGCCCATAGCTTGACATCGATCGTTTCGGCCGGAGTCTCTGAGGTAGCCGGTATTTCATGGTAGAAAGGAACCGAGTTGTCGGCGATAAATTTTTCTATCGTTGCTTTTTCCCCGTTTTCGATCTTGAACATGAATGGGGCAAAATAACCTCTCGGCTGGAATGAGAAGCCGACGGAGTAACGTTTCCCTGCACTGGGATTCGTGAAATAGGCATCCCCGTTTTCTGAGAGCAATACGTTCGGTACCTCCGGATTATCCACATCATTGGCATCCGGTCCGTAATAGATTTCAAAATCAGCACCGGAAAGGTCGACGGCATGATCGTAACCGATAATTTTTATCTCTCCGTTGATCTCCATTTCTTCCACAATGGCTGAATGGTCGATGGCCGTAAAAGCGATAACCAGCTTTTCACCCGGGTTAACCGGATGTTCCGTACCGTTTCCGGGGATCGTAATAAAGCCGGGAACCGGAACTTTATCGGGATAAAATTGATCGTACCATAATTCTTTAGGAGCCCAGGTCAATTGGTTTGCTACGGCTATAGAAAGACCGTCGGCGTAAAGAATCTCTGCTGTAGGATTGAAGATTACCATATACTGGTCGGGATGCATCATCAGACCTGTATTTTGTTCCCCGTTGAAGAATATTTCACTGAAGATGAAATTACTGCCATTCCCGTTTGCCGGTAATGCACTCAGATTTCCTTCGATTTCCTGTCCGTTCTGATTGACGGATATATTTTCCATTTTCACGGAGATATAGATCGAATCGGCACCGCTTGCATCCAGTATTTTTTCTTCGATGGAGATATTATAGGTTCCCATATAGAGATTGGCTGTGCCGATACCTGTTGCATCCAGTATACAGTGTGTCGTGTCCTGGTTACGCATGTTGGTGAATACGGCATTAAGACCTTTAATCATGTCTGCATCGAAGGTGTCTTCGATGACCGGTTTGGCTGAGAACTTCACCAATACTTTTTGTTCGGTAACCTCTTTCTTTTCGTCGTCGCTGCATGAGCAGAGGACGGTCGATCCAACTAGCCCCAGGGCCAGTATGAAGTGTAGAAATTTATTCATTGTGCGTCTTATTTTAATTAAAATTATTAATGAGAAAACATAATAAGAGCCCGGGCAAAGCTATATAAGCCTTGTCTGTATTTATTCTTCCAATAAAGGACCGGGAGTTTTGTCAGGAAAATATCACGTAGAGTACGGGGATGATCAACCCAGCCAGCAGGTACCATTTACCGCGTCCGCCTATCCCGTATTTGCCTTTGACGATGACAATTCCGGAGATGGCAAAGAACAGGAGCGAAACGGCGAACAGGTCGGCCATCAGGTTCCATCCGTTTACCCGGTTATAATGCATCTTATTGATCCAGTAGACGAAAGGACGTTTCTGGTGTATCTCGTATTCCAGTCTCCCTTCCGGGATATGATAGATACCCATTCCCCCTTCGCACATCACTTTGATATGTGTATCATCAGTCGATAGTATCTTTTTGACAGGTGGAAGCCGGAGTATATCCAGCCATTGTTTTTCCAATTCCTCCTTAGTGAGATTTTCCTCAATATTTATTACTTCTTGCCGTGTTTTGAAAGCGGGGTCTTTCCCATTCATGTGGTTTAACAGAAATCCTGATATTCCGTAGATAAAGCAAACACCAACTAACAAGAAACCTAAATCGCGGTGAACACTGCGTAGCCAATAAAGAGTTTTACCTTTATTCAACCACTTCATAATGATCTCCGTTTACATAATAAACGGGGTAATAATCTTTGCTGTTGTCGGCCATCCACTCTTTCATCTGATTCACATTTTTCATGACGGCATCACAGCGTTCCATTTCGCATCCCTCTTTTTCCATCTCTTCTTTGACGGCTGTCTCCTGCTTATCGATGGCATCTTTGGTGATACGGTGTTCTTTTACCACCCCTTTTACTTCTATTTCCGAACCGATCAGTTCTTTGTCGAACGAGGCGATATCACCTCCGGCCATAATCTGGATGGATATATCCGATCCGTCTTCACCTGAAAGGAAACATTTCTTTCCGGCATGTTTGCAGACATGCGTCACAAAGCCTTTTAAGGCAATCTCTTTATCGACCAGCGAACTGCCGTCCTTCATCAGTTTTTCAGGAGTGTAGGCAGTGGCGATTGCTTTGGCAGCGGATGCCTCGCAACAACTCTTTTCTTCTTTTTGTGCGCTCTGCTTGTTATTGCTGTTACAAGCTGTGAGGCAGAAAGCCAGGCAGAGCGATAAGGATAAATACTTAAACATAGATTTAAACATATTAATAAATACTTAATAATTTACACTGCAAAGATATAATGGGCTTTCGTTTAGCTAAATACCTAACAGTAGGGATTTTTGCCCGGGGCATACCTACTTTTAGGCGAACAGGCGGAAATCTCCTTTTTATGCTTTTGCAGAAGAATAATCCGCAGAAAACCGGTAAAGCCCCGGATAAAATCAATATCTTAGCACCTTGAAGACTTAATCAGTAATACCATGAAAAGAAGAAACTTTTTCCGTTCACTGGCCCTCGGTGGGGCAAGTGTTGCTTTTTCTCCCATCGTAAAGGCTGTTCCCGCGGTGCAGGCAGATAAAGAGAAACCAGCAACCAATATAAAGGATGCTCTGGCTGTTCCCAGAAAGGAAAATTCCATGCCGGGTAAATATCCCGGAAAAGTAGCCCGTACAACTCATCCCGGCTGCATTGTCGACGGACAGCCTTCCGAAGAAGCTGCTTATGAAATGCTTAGGAACTGTATGTTGAATCTGACCGGAAAGAGTAATCTGAAAGAAGCCTGGCTACAGTTTGTCGGTCCTGACGATGTGATCGGATTAAAAGTAAATCCGATAGCAGGGAAACTGTTGTCTACTTCACATGCGTTGACGCAATCCATTATCAACCAGTTGGAGGAAGCCGGTATTTCCCGGAAGAATGTCATTATCTGGGACAGGCGAGAAGCGGACCTGAAGGAATCTGGTTTTACCACAGAGAACTATCCGGATATAAAGATCATCGGGACAGAGTATCAGGATGAGAAAGGCAGTTATATCAATGCCGAAGGCAAATTCTATGGGGAAGGACGGATCGATAAGGAGCAGTACTTTTCCGTTGACCTCGAAGGAGAATATGATGCCTATACGATGCCTTTCATGATCAATGGTGGAAAAAACTCTTATTTCACGAAGATATGTACGGAGATGGTAACGAAGATCATCAATGTGCCGGTTCTGAAGAATGCTGGAACAACAATCACTTGCTGCATGAAGAATCTGGCTTTCGGTTCTATTACGAATACGGCCCGGTTACACGGCCCGATGTGGCATGATACCTGTGCTTCGGTTTGTGCTTTCCCTCCGTTACGGGATAAGGTGGTGTTGAATATTGTCGACGGAATGATCGGTTGCTTTGACGGCGGACCGGCTGCCAATCCCCAATTTATCTGCCATTATAATACTATCCTGGCTGGAAGTGATCCGGTGGCGGTCGACCGTATCAGTTACGATATAGTGATCGCCAAGCGTATCGAAGAGGGATTGCAGGAAGAAGAGAAAGCCGGAGCACGTACCTTTATGGATATGGCGCAGGAGTTTCAACTCGGTGTAGCTGATAAGGATAAAATCGAACTGATAGAAACAACGTTGCAGGTATGAAACATTTTATACGATGGGCAGGTTTCCTGCTGTTGATCCCCGCCTTTCTGGTTGCACAGGAGGTTGAAGTGAAAAGGGAACGGGTGTTTACAGGCTCGGGACTCTACGGGTTTATGAACGGCGGCGCGGAGCAGTTCCTCGAATACGGTGTCAGCAAACTGACCGCCCGGGATGTGGTTTACGACGGACAAGAATATACAATAGAGATTTATGAGATGCCGACACCCGAGGATGCTTTCGGTATTTATTCGTTGCATGTGTTCCGGTGTCAGCGGGCGGATACATTGGGATGTATCGATTGTCTTTCGCCTTATCAGTTGCAAGCGGTAGCCGGGAATAAATATGTTTCGGTTGTTTTTCCTTCCGGTTCGGCTGCTGCGAAGAATAAGGTTGACGGGTTGATCCGGCAGTATCTTCCGATGGATGGAAAGGATAATCCGGAATTTCCGGCATTATTAAAGGAGCTGTCTCCCTGGTCGGGCAAACTAAAGTTTTTCCGTGGACCGATCGGTATCTCCGGCGTTAGTACTTCATTGATGCATAACCTGGAAGAGATTGATTATACCGGAGTTTGGTTTATCGCAGATAAACCTTCGAAAAGTTACCGTGCTTTGGTCTGTGTGAAAGAAGAAAAAGAGTTGAAGAAGCTGAAAGAAAAAGTTCCCGCCTCCGATATTATTCAGAGTGGGAACGATTTTATCTATATTCGTGGTAATGAAAAAGAATCGGAAGAAGAGGATCACGGAGGGTTTGGTTTTTAACTTACGCGCCTCCGGTTCCTCTCGGGAGGGGAGAAGATATTTTTAGAGTTTCCACCCGATCGTCTTTTCCTGGATCGTCCATAGTTTGTGATACAATCCCTGATTGCGGAGCAGTTCGTCGTGCGTACCTTGTTCGGCGATATAACCGTCTTCCAGCACGATGATTTTGTCGGCGTTGCGGATCGTCTTTAGCCGGTGGGCGATGACGATGACTGTACGCCCTTCGATCAGGGTGTTGATGGCTTTTTGCACTTCCACTTCGTTTTCGGGATCGAGGGAGGCGGTGGCTTCATCCAGCAGAACGATGGGAGCTTCTTTTAGTATGGCACGGGCGATGGAAAGACGTTGCTTTTCACCGCCTGACAGTGTACAGCCGCCTTCCCCCACCATTGTGTCGTAACCACCCGGCAGACGCATGATGAAGTCGTGACAGCAAGCCTTGCGGGCAGCGGCTTCTATTTCGGAGTCAGTCGCATTGCTTTTGCCGAAACGGATATTGTTCTTGATTGTGTCCTGGAACAGATAGACATCCTGGAAAACCATCGATATATGCTTCATCAGCGACTCGGGTTCCAACTCTTTCATATCCTGCCTGTTCAACAGGACTTTCCCTTTTTGAGGATCGTAGAAACGGGCGCATAACTTCATCAGCGTGCTCTTACCGCTTCCCGATGGACCGACCAGTGCGGTTAGCGAACCTTGTTTCAACGTGAGCGATACATCATGCAATATCTCTTTCTCACCGTAACCGAACGATACCTTTTCGAAAGTGATATCCCCGTGTTTCGGGCTTTCCTTTTTTCCTGTCATTTCCGGTTCACGCATCAGGTTGAGGATACGGCCACCGGCAATGGAGAAATAGCGGAACTCAGCGAAATTGGTCAGTGCCGAGGTCAGCGGGTCGAAGACGCGAGAGCCGACAATCAGGAACATGACGAAAGTAAGTAGGTCGAGTTGGCCGCCTACCAGCAGATAGGCACCGCAAAGGATCATCAGAGTCAGTCCGGCACGTACCAGGGTGATGGACAGCAGGATGAACGGTCCCATCAGGGCTTCCAGGCGCAGGCTGGCCCGACGCAGATCGGCAAATGCCTTTTGCAGGCGTTCGAATTTACCTCCCAGCAGGTTATATGCTTTTATGACGCGAATACCCTGCAGATATTCTTCCAGGCGGCTGCCCGCATTCACTTTCGCTTCTATCTGCTTTCGACTCAGGCTGTATTGTATGCGGGTACTTCCTGTCAGGACCAGAACCGCCAGCGGAAGAGCGATGAACATGGCTACCGACATCCGCCAGTCGATCCATAATAACCCGAAGAAAGCGAGTACAGGCATAACCAATGCACCCATCAGCTGGGGAAGATGGTGGGAGATACCAGTCTCCGCCAACGTAAAGTCACTGATCATCATGCTGGCAAGGTCGCCCGGATCATGCCGGAAGAGGGAGCCTAAGGGCAAGCGGCGCAGATGTTCCGCCAACCGTATCCGGCCGTCGGCACTCATTTCGTAAGCGCCGCGGAAATTGTGCCGGTACGACTGGCGTTCGGCAACGGCCATCACCAGCATATAAGCGGCGAGGATGCCGAAGATAACCCACAGGCGGGTCGTGTCGAGTCCGCTGCCACTGCCGTCGAAGGCTTTAAAGATGATGTTCACTGCCTCTATCGAAAGCATGAAAGGTACAATATTGACCAGGTTGGCCAGAATAGTGAACCCGACCGGTTTCCTGAGCCGTTCGGTGTGGCCGATCGTTATATTTTGAAGTGCATTCATTCTTGTTATCTCCTTATTTCTTTAATGTCCATTGAAAAGCGTCGGTATAGGCATCCCACATCTGTTTATAGAGTCCTTCGTTTACCGAAAGTTCGCTGTGGATGCCTTGCTGGGCGATCTCTCCCTCTTTTAAAACAATGATCTGGTTGGCCGAAATGATCGACGACAGGCGGTGGGCGATGATGATGACTGTCTTTTCCCTGATCAGTTCCTGGATAGCAAGTTGCATCTTGTATTCATTTTCGGGGTCGGCAAATGCGGTAGCTTCGTCCAGTACCAGGATCGGGGAGTTTTTCAGGATGGCACGTGCCACGGCTACCCGTTGCGCTTCTCCACCGGAGAGGTAAACGCCGCCTTCACCGATTAGTGTCTGATACCCTTGTGGTAACCGGCGGATGAAATCGTCGCATTGGGCAGCACGGGCAGCGGCTATCACCTGTTCCTCGGTGGCATCGGGTTTACCGACACGGATATTCTCGTATAAGGTATCGAAGAAGAGGAAGGTGTCCTGGAAAACGAAAGAGACCTGATCCATCAATAGTTCGGAAGGGATATTCCGGATATCAGCGCCGCCGATCTTGATCGTCCCTTCGGTAACGTCCCAGAAACGGGGAATCAGGTTGGCAATGGTGGATTTGCCGGAGCCGGAAGGACCGACCAATGCGGTTATCTCACCGGCACGGGCGGTAAAACTTATATGTTTCAGAGCTTCGGTACGAGTCTTTTCTTTGGCGTTTTCATAGGAGAAACTGACATTTTCAAAACAGATGTCATGCCCTTTCGGTTGTTGAGGGGTTACGGGTTCCGGTACAGGTTTTTCTGCAAAGATGGCATCGATACGATGAACGCCTTCATCTATTTCCCGTGTGTTCGATGCCAGGAAAGTTAATTTATAGAAAGGGGAGGCGACACCGGGGCCTAATATAATAAAGAATAGGTAGACGGCTGCCAATGCTATATTTCCCGGCTGACCATCCAGTAGTAATAAACCGACGGGAATAATAAAGGTGACGATTGAGTTCAGCAATACGATAAACGTGACCATTCCCGGTTGATAAGTATCGCACACATTCAGTGCATATTCCTTAAACCGGTAGATCGATTTACTGAACTGGCGGAATGACTCCACCGTCTGCCCGAATATTTTCACAACGGGCATTCCCCTGACATACTGGACGGCTGAGGCACTCATCTGTTCCGATGTATCGAAATACATTTTGAAGAACTCCTGCGCTTTCTTACCAAACATCATGGAGAACTGGACGGATATACCGATTACGATTGCCAGCAGGCAGACTGCCGCCATCCAGCCATTCAGACTAAAGAAGATGACGAACATAACAATAACGGTCGTTGCTGCATTTACCAGGTCAGGGATGGTATGCGCCACGAAGTTCTCGATCTTTTCCACATTCTGTTCCAGGGCTTTCTTGATCGCTCCTGTCGATGTGCCGTTCAGATAACCCAGCGGTAACCGTCCGATATGTTCCGAAAGCCTGACACGCAGGCCGTATAAGATACGGAACGCTGCCACATGGGATGCCATCAGTCCGCCATAGAGTAACAACAAGGCAGCTGCCAGTCCGATAAAGGCGATCCATGCCCATCGGATCATGTATCCGCTGTCCGAAGCCGTTACGTTTCCGGCATTTTTCAACAACTCATCCAGTACCTGATAGACTGACAGATAAGGAACCAGCATACAGCAGGCACTTAACGCCGACAAAAATCCCGCCAGGATCAGTAGCCCTTTCTTTTCACCTGCGATCTCTAACAGACGCGATAACCCTTTTTTCTTTTGCTCTTTCATATTGTTTTTTCTTTATTTGGCTTTATAGCCTACGATCCCGAACGATTTATGCAGGGCCGGGATCAGCCACATAATTAGTCCGGGTAATCCCCAGCGTTTTTTTTCTTCGCTAACAAAATAAAACCGTTCGATCAGTTTCAACCCCGGTACCCATTGTTCGACAGTGTGAGGATCGTTCAACCCAAAATGGAAACGGGCTTTCGTACGTTTTACCGACTCATGTTTATCGGAGTTGCGTGCCGCCCATTTGCTGACGAAGTCGAAATAGATCTCGCAACCGGGGAAACGTTTAGCCAGATTTTGGATAACCGATTTAACCTGTTCTTCGGAGAAATACATCATCACTCCTTCAGCAAGGAAAAGAAAGCGGCTGTGCGGATGCTTTTGTTTCAGCATATCCATCCAATCTGTTTCGAGCATGGAGCCTTTGATGTTGATATCTCTTGTCGAGGCGGGGAATAGCTTCTCACGCAGTTCGATCACTTCGGGCAGGTCGAGCTCGTAGAAGGTTGCCTGGTTGCGGTTGGTGACGCGTTGGAAACGACTGTCAAGGCCGCAACCTATCTGCACTACTACAGGGTCTTCGGTTTCTGTACGATCGATGAACCAACTAACCAGCCGGTCGTAACGGCGCAAACGGATGGCAGTACCGGCTGTACTCATCGAAATCTTTCCGAATTTGGCGAAGTCGTAGTCTATTTTTTCAACCAGCTCGCAAGCCATCGGGTCTTTTAATATCGCATCTTTCCGGCGGCTTTCATAGGCGCGTGAAAGTAAGGGGATGAATAAGGTTTCTGCAACGTTGTCCTTTATCCCGGGTTTTATTTTATTCATAATATACCTACTTTTAGGGATTGATTATCTGATACAAAGGTGGGATATTTGCTACCGAATTATTTACGCAAGAAGGAATTGCATTTTAATCTGACGGAAAAAATGATACACATCGAACTTTCATCTCGCGGAAGAGACACGATCGCCCTGGAAATGCCGGATATAAGTTACTTTTCTACCAATGGCTCCGGTAGGCTGGAAGAGAGTAGCTGGAATATGGGGAACGAGTTGCTGACTTACAGTATTTCCGAGTTCAAATGCAAGGATTTCAATGTGGCAAAGTACCAGATACATTGTAAAGAGGATTGTTGCCTGCATTCACGGAATGCGGATTGTTCTTTTATGGGACTTTCTTTTGTCCGTCAGGGAATGGTTGAATGTTTTATGGCAGAGACACGGGATAAGCGGATCTGGGCGGAAGGATATACGAATGTCATGGTCAGCTCGGGGATCAAGGAGGAACGTAACCTATTTAGCAAAGGGGAGACTTTCAGCATGACAAATGTGCTGGTATCACCTGATTTCTTCCGTCATCTGTCGGAACGCTATCCTGAATATTTCGAGAAGGCTTATCTGCGGCTCGACAGTGGAGAGACTTTTTTTCTGGCTCCCGAAAATATACTGATTCCCGTAACTCTGGATACGGCATTGAACGATATTGAATTATCGCGGATGATGGGGAATGCTTCGCCGATGTATCTGGAGGCAAAAGTGGTCGAATGTTTGTCCCTGTTTATGCGGGAGACGGAAGGAAAGGAAGAGACTAAGGAAAGAGTGGTCTCCGTTTCTGACCGGGATAAGATTTACCAGGCACGGGATATTATCTGCACCGAGTATCTGAACCCGCCGTCATTGCGTGATCTGGCTTTGCGCGTCGGGACGAACGAATGTACGTTGAAAACAGGTTTTAAACAGACGTTTCGGACGACTGTCTTTAATTATTTATTTGATTACCGAATGAATATGGCTGTTCACTATCTGTTGGATACCAATAAGACGATAGCCGAGGTTGCCAGTCTGGTCGGATATGATTATCAGGGACATTTTTGCACGGCATTTAAAAGGAAATTTAATATCGCTCCTTCAGAATATAGAATGAAAGCTTAAAAAGGAATGTAAGTTAATTATAGAAAATAATAAGACCAGCTTAGTTGCAGGTTCATTTGATGATTGACAGCAAATGAACCTGTAATAGCCAAGCCTTTTTGATAATGGGATAGTCTACTTTCGGTAAATCCCATCCTTATTTTTTCTTTCTGATTTTCTTTTTTATCCAGAAATAATAACCGGTTATGGCAAATACTGCTCCGAGGAAAGAGACCAGGCAGGACAGTATGCGGGTAGTCAGGCCTCCCCATGAGCCGACATGTACTGAATAGATCCATCCCCTGATCTTTCCGGAATTGGGAAGATCTTTATATAATTGTACATCTGTGATCTCACCGTTTGCCGGATCGAAAGTATAACGGTCACTTCCCCGTGTATTACCATATTGAGCAGCAGACACCGTTGCCGATCCATCCTGAATAGTAATGGAGTTGTATCGCGGATAACGATTTTGCAAATCAGCTAAAACTGTTGCCCATTGTACATAATTGGTTACCTTTTCTTTGGAGCCTCTTTCACGAGTGCCTCTCTCTCCCGATTTTCCTTTTAAATCGGACGAAGCTGGAGCCTGTGTATGCCCCTGCGTTTGAGCCGTTTCGACACCGAATACGGTATAAAAAGCATCGCGATACCAACCGAAGGACCAGGTTAATCCGGTCAATGTCAGGACGAGTAATAGCAAGGTTGCATAAAAGCCCCCTGAAACATGCAGATCGTAAAAGAAACGATACCAGCCCGCTTTGGTCTTTATTTTCAAACGATTTTTTAGCGCTTTCTTATTACGGGGATACCAGATAACCAACCCGCTTATCAGGATAAAGGCAAGTACCAGCGTCGAATATCCGACAACCGCTTTACCCAGAGCGAAACTGTCGTCTCGTTTATAGGTATCGAGCAGCCAGCGGTGCAGGCGCATCATTTGCATGAAGAATCCCTGTCCGTCGTCGATACCCGTGATCTCTGCAGTATAGGGATTGATGAATGCCGCCGCCTTTTTACCCGGTAAGACTACCTGGTAGGTCCTTTTCGGATCCTGCATGACACGTAGACCGTTTATCTTGACTGAGTCGGGAAGCTGCTGGCGTGCAGCGTTTAATAAGGCGGCAGGAGGTAGCGGTTCCCCTTTTACCTCCTTGACGAAATAGCGGGAAGGATAACATATTTCCAGTATCTCTGTTTCAAATACCAATATTGCACCTGTCAGGCAGACAATCGCAATGATGATGCCGAAAGGTATGGATAACCATAAATGTATTTTTGCAAATAACTTTCTCATTTACCAAATAATTGTTTGATCCCGTCATATATTCCCGGAATAGCGACTGTTCCGTGGTTCTCTTCGGGAAATGATTTACTAAAAAAACGCAGGTTTTTCGCCTGCGGCAAAATCTCCTGAAGGAGATGGTTCACTTTATTAAGGTGGATATCCACCCGATCGGAACGTTTTTTGGAAGCGACACCGATATACAGGCTTTTCCCTGCAAAGTCCTTTCCTTCGATCAGCGAAGCGGCCTCCTGTGACAGTTTGCCCTGATCCCACCACAGGCTCGGGTCGATAGCCAGATAGGTGTCGAACAGTTCCGTATGGCGGAGAAATGTATTGAGCGTAAACAAACCGGAATAAGAATGTCCGATCAACATATTCTGTCCGTTCGTCCGGTAACTACTGTCTATTACACCTCGAAGCTCTTCCGTCAGAAAACGGCTGAACGACTCACTTCCGCCCCCTTGCGGGAGAGTGCCCGGGGTAATCTTTCCATCCCGTCCTGCAGCAGAAGCTGTCGGAGTGAGGTCGCGTGTACGGTCGACATTCAGTACACCGACAATGATGCTGGGAGGAAGATGTTTGCCTTTAACAGTAGTGAATGTTTGGCTAATACCCACAACCGAATGGAAGAATGAATCCCCGTCGAGCAGATAGATCACCTGATAGCGTTGTGTCGTATCCCGTTCGTAATTGTCGGGCAAATGTACCCAGTAGTTTCGTTCTTCCTGCAAGACCGTGGAATAAAGGCTGTATTTCTTTCCTATACAAATATCCTCCTGGCTCCGCATGGTTAGCGGGAGCAGGAGGAATACAAGAAAGATGTGAATACGAATCATCTTTTATCTTAATCGTTATTATTTAGCGACTGTCAGTTTGCCGACACCGCTCACTTGAGTAGCTTCGATAGTCAGACCCTTTGTTGCTACGGCTGTTGCCGGATCGATCTTATAGATGGCAGGATTACCACCGCCTTCATTGAAGGTAACTGTTACATAAGCATTTCCGTTTTCAACATACGGTGCATCGCCGAAACCGCTGATCTGTTCTACTGAAGGAAGACCGGTTACATATGTCAGTTTCTTATCGCCAGCTTTGAAGATTGCCAGTTGGTTCGCTACGCGGTCTGCATTGGAGAATGGTTTATCATACATCAGCAACATGAAATAGTCGCCTGTGATATGCCATGTGCGAAGGAAAGAATTTCCGTTGGTCATCGCTTCCAGATTGCAATAATAATCATCGAATTCAGTCTTTCCGGCAGGGATACGTACCACACCGGCAGGCAGTGTCGTCTGTTGGCGTGCGTCGGTCATCGTTTTGGCGAAGCTCGGGGAGAATACATACACATCGCCATTATCGGCAGCCCAGATCATTTGATAATACTGTGATTTCATACGTCCGGCAGCATAGCTGATTTTATCTGTCCGGATCAGCTTCTTGCTGGTCATGGTGGCATCATCAAAGATGGCTACCCAACATTCGTTCGGGTACTGAGTCCACTGCAACTCGTCTTTTTTATACGCGCTACTGTTTGAACCGCCTGATTCTTTCTTTACCAGGTCTTCGTTACCCGGCAATACCCATTTGCCATTCTGGTCTTTTGTTCCGTACTGGCTCAGACCCATTGGGATAGCTGCCGTATAAATCTTATTGTTATGCTCCAGAAGACCTGCCAGTGTCACATATTCACCGTTATCCAGGAAGTTTTCAGACAGATATGCTTTGTTTTGCGTATCGTTGGTCGTGAATGTTTCGGCTGCCGGATCGAGATAAGACAGCATGAATACTTTCGGAGTATAACCATTCTCGTCATTCCATTCGGTAGGGCCGTCGCCAGTTGAAGAGGTCATGATATACTTATCGTAGATACCATAAGTAGTAAATCTCTTTACACCGAATTCGGCGGAACGCTTCTGCAATTCACCTGCTGAATCCATGATATAGGAGCGGGTACCTCCGGCTTCGCCCTGGTTGTATGTCAATGCGTATAAATATTGATTCTTAAAGAATACCCAGTAAGTTGCACCATCGTTCACAACACCGTTGTTTTTGGTTGTAACTGTACCTTCGTCCAGGGATTCGGAGGTCACCAATACATTGGTAGTATTTCCGGAAGCCGTTACGGAAGCCGCGATTACATATTCCGCATTTTTATCTTCTTCTCCGCCGCCGTTATCTCCGCCATTGCTCGGATCGTCATCACATGCTGTAAGTGTCAGTCCGGCCATCGCAGTTGCAAACAGGCCTGTTAAAAAGAAATTCTTCTTCATGTTGTGTTTGTTTTAATATGATTACTATTTATTGTTATTATATTGATAAAATATCTATTTCTGTCATCTGCCCAGATAGACGCGGAACTTCCCATAAAACGCCCGTCCTGCTTTCTGAAGGCTGAAATTGTCGTAAAGTTTTTCATCGGTGAAGTTACGGCACTCGAAAGAGATGTTGTAACGTCCGTTCTGAAGGCTGTAAGACAGCGTCAGGTTATGTGAAAACTGGTTGGGAACGACATATTCACCTTTGTTCGATCCGATGATGGATGAATAATAGGTAAAGCTATGCAGATATTGATTGTCATAAGTGAAGATCAATGTATTGCCTTTCTTCCAGAAATTACGCCAGTAGAGTGTTATATCCGAATCGGCAAAACGGTAGGGCAGGTTCGGCATACGCTCTTTGTAAGCGATATTTTCCGCCCCGCTGCCGATGGCCGTTTTCTGGTTGTCACGCACATTCATCTGCGTATAATTACCTCCTACACTCAGCCAGTTTGAAAAACTGTAACGGGCGGAGAGATTGTAACCTTTCGTCAGCACCTTGCCATAGTTGATATAGCTTGCAGCTTGTTTCCCGCCACTCAGGTCGGTAATATTACGTTGGATATAATCGTTGGTATTACGATAGATCAGCCCCCCTTCGACATAAAGACCATGTTTACCCAGCGTCTTGTTGTAGCTGACATTCAAGTTCACATTGTCGCTCTTTTCCGGCTTGATGCCGATATCGCCCATTTCAAGGTCTTCATTACCGAACATCTCTTCGATGGTAGGAAGGCGGTAGGCTTTCTCGTAGGAAAGTTTAGCCTGCAATCCCGGCAGGATGAAATAAGTACCTGCCGCACCATATCCAACCGAACTTACGCTGCGGGAAGTGCGGACATATTCAGAGCTCGTATTATCAGTTGCCATCGGCCCTGCCACATACTGATTATAGTGCTTGCCGAAAACGGACAGATTCCAGTGTTCCGACGGCATCAGGCGATAGGACAGTCCGGCAATATTCTTGCGTGTCTGCTTGTCGATCGCATCCGTCAGTTCCTCATTGGTAAGCAGCGAGGTATTGGAACGGCGGAAAGCGGTCAACACATTATTAAATGTGAAAACATGGGCATGTCCAAGACGATAATTGACGGTTACCGTACCATTCCAGTTATTATTGTCCGACCTTGTATGCTGATAAGACTGTTCGCCACGCGAATTCATCAGATTCTTTTCGCCGCGCCAGTTATATTCGTAAGCAGACGTATCGATATTGGTCGTCATGTTCTTATTATAGTTAGCGGTGAAAACCAGGTCCAGCCCTTTGGTCAGCAAGTCGCGTTTGTTATATTCGAGCGACGGCATCAGCGAATGGCCTTTACGATGTTTATCGCCATACACCGTATTCTGACGTACACCTGTCTGTATCTCCTGATACATATTTGAATAAGTAAAACCCAGCAACAGACGGTCTGCCCAGTTTCTATTGACAAACCCCACTTTTCCGATCACCGCCTCATTATGGTAAGTATCGTTGAAACGCTTCACACGTTCCTTTTTATCTGTATCGAGCCGTCCGGTTTCAAAATCCTTCACGGGGGCATCTACATAATAATCGTTATCCGAATAGTTCTGGAAAGCGTTGATCTCATAGGTGAAACCATTATCCAGTGTCTGCCCGAAGTTGACATACGATTTATGTGTATTGAACGATCCGTAAGAGTAGGAAGCATCGAGGAACCAGTTACGGCGTTTTTTATTCGTCACGATATTGACAACCCCGCCGATCGCATCCGTCCCGAATCCAACGGGTACGACTCCTTTATAGACTTCGATACGTTCGGCAAAATTGACCGGAATGTTATTGAGTGCAAACGAATTTCCGACACCTTCCTGCGGTACGCCGTCGATAAACACCTTCACATGCTTCCCGCTGAAACCATCCAACATCAGTTGCATATCCGATCCGACACCACCCGATTCACGCAGTTTCATTCCCGGCGCTTTCGACAGGGCATCGCTCAGGCTCTTGGTCGAATTTTGAAGCTCTTTCGTATCTACCGCAATGGCATTGAAGGCAGAGCGTTTCAGTCGGCTGATGCCGTTCGATACGATAACTACTTCATCCAGTTCTTCCACCTGCGGCTTGATAGTCAGGTTTTGTTTCGTACGTTCACCGGCTGTCAGGCGGACTGCTTTCTCTACGGTCGTATAGCCAATGGCCGATACCACCAGTGTATAGTTTCCTGCAGGTGCTTTAAGATGATAGATACCTTCTTCATTTGTCGTACCTCCGTAGTTTGTCCCTTTCAGATAGACAGTCGCAAAATCAACAATTTCTTTTTCCGTCGATAATATCTTTCCCGAGATCATCGCTTCCTGCTGTGCCTTTGCCGCCACCGCCACAAAAACAAGGGAAAGCGTGATCATTAATCCTCTTACAATCGCTTTCAATGTATTCAATCTTTTTACCGTTACTAAAAACTGATGCAAAGGTCGGGTGAAAATAAAAGCGCATCAATCACCGATTATAGGTAAAAACAGAGAGGAAAATGGGGGGTAAAAGTAGCTATATGTAGGTAGTCGGTTTTTTTTAAGTATAGTTTGTTGGTTCATTTACACGTTAGCTATTGGCAAATTGTTTCAAGCCATGAAAAAAGACGCCATCAGTCATTAATATGAACAAAAAACAACTCTCTTTGTCCTGTTACCCGCTATTGAGTGACAGACCATTTATACCATTAATTATGGAAAGATACGTGAATATCATGCTTGATGAAGGCTTTAAAACCGTATTCGGGGTAAAGCAAGTAGCCATCGACTTTATCAATGCCACCCTCCTGGGCGAGCGTCGGGTCAAAGACCTGACTTATCTTGATAAAGAAATCCAACCGGAAGTAGTAGAACAACGCACAGTGATCTTCGATCTCCTTTGCGAAGACGTGGACGGGACAAAATTCATCCTGGAAATGCAGAATTGCCCGCAACGTTATTTCTTTAACCGTGGATTATATTATCTTTGCCGCATGGTCTCCCGTCAGGGAAAGACGGGACGGGATTGGCAATATGGCCTGCTTCCTGTCTATGGCATTTATCTGTTGAACTTCAGCCTGCCGGAATTCCACAACTGGCGAACAGACGTAATCCTGGCCGACGAAGCAACGGGTAAAACTTTTGGTGAGGTCAAACTGAAACAGATCTATCTGTCGTTCGACTTGTTCAATTTTACTCAAGAGGAATGTAAGACTCCTCTTGAAAACTGGATTTATATATTGAAGAATATGAATTTATTTGATATGTCTCCGTTCAAGGAGAAAGAGGATGCCTTCAGACGTCTGCTCGATGTGGCAAACCTCAGTGCCATGACTGACCATGAGCGTGCTGTCTATGAGGAGAACCTGAAGATTTACCGCGACTGGCGCGCTACGCTGATATATGCAGTAGAAGAGGCAGAGAAGAAAGGTAAAGCGGAAGAACAGCGTCTTATTGCTGCAAACTTTAAAAAACAGGGAATAAATAGTGAAACTATAGCTCAGTGTACAGGATTATCGGTAGAAGAAATTGACGAATTGTAGTTTATTATTGGCTATAAAATAAATTATCAGCCGGGTTGTTCAATACATAACAATCTGGCTGATTTTGTTTCTGTCTTTATCAGAATGAAACTCCAAAATGAAATAACATATATGATAAAATCAATTTATTAATATCAACTTTAAACTTATTTATTATGGCGGAAATACAATGTCTCAAGAGGAAATAGGGATAATTTGTGCTGCCTATGTGCTTATTATACACTATTTTATTCTTTCTTTTCCACTCTTCTCTTCAAAATACCTATAACTAGGTAAGATCTCCTTTTTTTATACCCCTTTTTAGGGATTTCACATTCTTTCAGAAACCCGGAACTTTGCGGTCAGAATATATTTTACTAAATAATAGAACGCAATGAAAAAGAATTATTACTTATTAGCGATGCTGCTGGTCAGCTCTTTAACGTTTTTCTCGGCTTGTAGCGATGATGATGACAATGGTGGTGGCGATACCGACGAAACGGTAAAATCGGTTACTCTCGATGCTACAGCCTATGATAAATGGATGTATTTCAGCTTTAAGGATGGAAAATCGGTTGCCCATGAGATCGAACCGGCTGCCGGTACTTATAAAGGCGATATTTCACTTGATGTAACAGGAATGGGAAATATGGGTACTGTTTCCGATCTGAACCTGGTAGTTACCCGTCTCGAAGGGGATTCCTTAACTTTTGCATTAGACGAATTCGATTTTAGCCAATATAAAGATATCGCTTTAAAAGCCGGATTTAATATCGCTTCGGATACGATCGGCTGGACACTGACCGGCGGTACAGTCACTGCAGGCAATATCGTTATCACTCCTAAAGGAAATGTGAACGGCGATAGCATTAATCTGATCATAACAACAAGACCCGGAAGTATGCCGATGGACCTCATCGTCACGTATAAAGGCAAGCTCGAAACGCGCGGTGGTATCGATGAAACCTCTTTTGATTGGGACATCGCTTTGCATCGCTATGATGTAAAGACCAATGACGGATCGGCTCTCGATACAAAAGAAACGGATATTACAAAAGTAACGACTGCCCCGGCCAGCGGTTATGTGGCTGATGTCAGAACAGATAGCTTGATGCTGAATACGAATGGAATGCAGTTGCCTACTCCCAAGATCGGTTATACACCCAGCTATTGGAACGAAGTACTGAATAAAGGTATCGAATTCAGTTCTGTACCTATGCCTCCTACAGCGGCAAACTGGTCGATGAGCAACATGGTATACGTCATCAAACTGAAATCCGGCGAATACGCAAAGATCAAATTCACCGATTATTCAAATGATGCTGACGTAAAAGGACATATCTCCTTCGATTACGTATATCCTTTCAAGTAATAAATTCTATCTTCTTATATGAAAACGATTTTATTGATCCTGGCATCAATAGTATTATGCGGAAACCTGTCGGCGAATGAACCTCCCCGACAGGTTTCCGGTTGTATAACCGACGAAAAGGGGGAAACATTGCCTTATGCGAATATCCTGGTAAAAGGAACGACTCACGGCACGGCTTCCGATCTCGACGGTAATTACAAACTAGACCTCTCAAAGCCCGGAGAATATCACCTTATCATTAAATACGCCGGTTTTACTCCTGTTGAGCAGCGCATCTATTTACACGGCGATACGGTCATTAACTTTCGCCTGAAAGAAGATGCCCTTAACCTGAATGAAGTGACAGTGACGGCTACCCGTACCCCCAAACTGTTGAAAGACGCTCCTGTCATTACCCGTGTCATCACTGCTACCGATATAAAGAAACTCAATGCCGTTACCGTGCAGGACCTGTTGGAAACGGAATTGCCGGGTATGGAGTTTACACGCCAGATGGACGGTCAGATCGCAGTCAACATGCAGGGTATGAGTGGTAAATATGTGCTTTTCCTGATCGACGGCGAACGTATGGCAGGTGAAACGCTCAACAACGTGGATTACAACCGCCTGAATGCCGATAATATCGAACGTATCGAGATCGTGAAAGGGGCCGCATCGGCTCTCTACGGCTCCAGTGCGATCGGAGGTGTAGTCAATATCATTACCAAGGAACCGTCCAAACCGCTCGAAGTCAATGTAAGCGGCTATTACGGAAGCAATAACGAACAACGTTACGGCGGAACGATCGGTACAAAGCAGAAAAATATAAGCAGCTTGACTTCCGTCATGTACAAGAACAAGGATCATTATAGCCTGTGGAGTTCCGATCGTACGGATTCAGCGATTATCTATGGTGGAAAAGACCTGAGTGTCGATGAAAAATTATCCTGGAAAGTCTCCGATAAAATAACATTGACGGGAAAAGGTGGTTTTTATACCCGCCTGGCTGATATTGCGAACGATAAGAAAACAGATCGTTACCGCGATTACAACGGCAGTGTGCGAATGAACTACCTGATATCGGAAAAGCAGGATTTGACGATCTCTTACCTGTTGGACCGTTATAACAAATATGATCATTATACGAAAACAGATGCCGATTCACTGAATTACCGGAATACACAGCATACGGCACGTGCACAATACAATTACTCTTTTACCCCTAACAACACGTTGATCGGGGGAGCCGAGTTCTTTCGTGACGAACTGATGTCTTACCAGTTCAGCGGCGATACACATTCCACCAACGATTATATTCTGTATGCCCAGCATGATTTTAATGTGACGGAACAGTTCAACCTTGTGTATGGGGGACGTATGGATTATTATAATTCATTCGGTGCGCATATCAGTCCCAATATCTCTTTAATGTATAAGCTCAAACCGTTTACGTTCCGGACTTCCTATTCGCGTGGTTTCCGTGCTCCGTCATTGAAAGAGATGTGGACTGAATGGGATATGGGCGGTATGAATATGTTTATTATTGCCGGTGATCCCAATCTGGAACCGGAGATCAGCGATAACTTTTCCGTATCTACCGAATATAGTCGTGACCGTGTGAATTTCTCCGTGATCGGTTATTATAATAATATCAAGGATAAGATCACAACGATCTTTAGTGCGGACCGCGATACTTCTTATTACCGGAATATCGATAAATCGAAGTTGGCAGGCCTGGATGCAAACCTGGCTGTCAAATGTCCCTACGGGTTTACGGTGAAGGCGGCCTATGCTTATGTCCATGAGAATATGAAACAGAATGGATATAATGTATCGTCTACCCGTCCTCACTCTGCCACTCTGGGTATAAATTACGAATATTCAAGAAAGAATTATGACTTGAATGTGGCATTGAACGGCCGTTTCCTCGGTAAGCTGGACACCTACGAGGCGAACAGTACGGGCGATACCTTTACGCCGGTGCATTATTCCGGTTATCAGAACTGGAAGATAACAGTTTCACAACGTCTGTTCGGGGCTTACCTGCTTCAGGCAACGGTAGATAATATCTTTAATTACAAACCGGATATTATAGCCTCCAATTCGCCGATGTCGCCGGGTACAACCTTCATGATCGGCCTATCTGTTAACATCGACGAGATATTCAAATAAGCAAACAACAACAAACCAATAAATAATGAAACGGAATTTAATCATTGCAGGAGCAATAATCGCTGTCGTATTGATAGCCTGGTTTATCTGGGCGAAGGTAGCCGGCACGACCAAGGTGGCTCTTGTGAACTTCCCCAACTATCAGGTTGCCCGCATGGCAAAATCCCTGGATACTGGTTTTATCGACCTGAAACAATTGTCGATCGACGATTTCGACAAACTAAACCGCTACGATGCGATCCTGATCTTCGGTATGGGTATCCGGATGACAGACGAACATCGTGCCGTACTCGAAAAGATGAAGGAAAAGAATGTACCTGTCTTTTCAACTGCTGTGACCGATCCTGTGAACAATATCAGCAGCCTCGATTCCATTCAGAATAAACGGGTGGCGGATTACCTCACGAATGGCGGTTCCGTCAACTACCGGAGCCTGTTCAACTATATCCGTAAAGAGCTGACAGGCAAGAGTGCCTTTACCGGAGAGATCAAAGAGCCGGTGGAGATAAGCTCCGACGTCCTGTTCCATCTGGATGACGAACGGGTATTCGACACGGTCGCCGATTTTGAGAAATATTATAAGGAAAAAGGCTTTTATAAAGAGAAGGCTCCGAAAGTGGCTCTTATCGTTGGGATGGCGGGACCGTTCGATACGAACAAGGATCATCTGGATTCATTGATCGTCAGCCTCGAACGGCGCAATATGAATGTCTATCCTGTCTCCGGCTTCGCCAGCCGTCTGAAAATGCTGGAAGAGATCGATCCGGCAGCCGTGATTTATATGCCGCACGGCCGTTTGCTGATGGGGCAGGGCGAGAAGGCTGTGGAATGGCTGAAAGCACATAATGTGCCCATGTTCTGTCCGATCACGATCAATGATACGTATGATAACTGGATGGCAGACAAGCGCGGTATGGCAGGAGGCTTTATGAGCCAGAGTATCGTGATGCCCGAACTGGATGGCGGTATCGTTCCGTTCGCCCTGAATGCACAGTTTATCGATGATGACGGGTTGTACCTGTTTAAGAATATCCCCGGGCGTCTGGCGCAATTCTCCGATATGGTTGCCAATTACCTGCGGTTGCAATCGCTTCCGAATAAAGACAAGAAAGTTGTTATCTATTATTATAAAGGTCCGGGAAAGAATGCCATGACGGCAGCCGGACTGGAAGTGCTTCCTTCTCTCTATAATTTCCTGAAAGCACTGAAAGCGGAAGGATACGATCTCTCTGCTTTGCCGGCTACGGAAAAGGACTTTGAAGCTCTGATCAATGAACAAGGTCCGGTATTCAATGCTTATGCTGAAGGGAACATACAAAAATATCTGAATTCTGGTTATCCAGCCTGGGTATCATCTCCGCAATACAGTACCTGGTTGGAAGATATATTCAGTCCGGCGATGCAGGATACGTTGATTCATAAATATGGAAGAGGTCTGGGAGACTATTATACTCGTGAAGTGGATGGTATCGAACAGATTGCCGTAACCCGTATCGATCTGGGTAATGTGGTCTTATTGCCTCAGCCTACTCAGGGAACGGGGGATAACTCTTTCGCTGCCGTCCATGGTTCGAACGAGATACCACCTCATCATTATATTGCTTCTTATCTATGGGTACAGAAGGATTTCAAGGCGGATGCCATGATCCATTTCGGTACGCACGGTAGCCTGGAGTTCATTCCCGGCAAGCAGGTTGCCCTATCGTCCGACGACTGGACCGACCGCCTGGTGGGTTCGCTTCCTCATTTCTATCTTTATACGATCAGTGACGTGGGAGAAGGACTGATCGCCAAGCGCCGCAGCTATGCCGCAACCATCTCTCACCTTACACCGCCTTTCATTGAAACCGGCCTTCGCCGCGAAGTGGACGATCTGTTGAACGATATCAAGCGTTATCTGGCAACCGACCTGCGCGACGAATCCCTCAACCTGAAGATCAAGAACAAAGCGATCGGGATGGGATTACACCGCGACCTTCAACTGGACAGCATCCGTACACAAGCTTATTCTGATACCGAGATCGAAAAGATCGAGAACTTCGCAGAAGAGCTATGTGCCGAAAAGATCGTAGGCGGCCAATATACCTTAGGTGTTCCGTACGATGAATCGAAGATCGCTTCTTCTGTAAAACTGATGTGTACCGAACCGATCGCCTTCAGTCTGGCTAACCTGGATGAGGTACAGAAGAAAGTTACACGGAAGCAAATCGAGAACCAGGCTTTCTTTAATGATAACTATCGTACGAAGGCACAGTTGGCTGTTAAACGGGTCATGGATAATCCGGCTATGGCAGACGACCCGGCTTTGCTGGCTCAATTGGGTGTCTCTCCTGTCACTGTCGCTAAAGCACAAGCTATCAAGAAGGCATCCGAACCGAAGATGAACCGGATGATGGCTATGATGATGGCCAAAATGACGGAAGAATCCAAAGACGGCAAGAAACCGAAAATGGGACACGGCCATCCTGCCGGTATTCCCAAGACTGGCAAGATGCCGGATGCTGTAAAGAAGATGCTTGCCTCTGCCGATACAACAGCTAAAAGCCAACATCCGATAGACGGAAAGAGCGGAGCGACCCAACAAATGGATACCGTCACCCGCGAACAACTTCTGTTTGCCAATGCCGTTTTGGATATTCAGGATGCTATCCGGAACGTGAATAATTACCGGGAGTACCTGCGTAAAAGTCCGCAGATGGAACTGGACGGTTTTATCAATGCGCTGAATGGGCATTATGTAGCGCCCAGCCCCGGCGGAGATGTTATTTCCGACCCGAACGTATTGCCTACCGGACGTAACTTATACGGTATCAATGCCGAAGCAACCCCGACTCCCGCAGCCTGGGAAAAAGGGAAAGAGATGGGCAACCGCCTGTTGGCCGAACATGCGAAGAACCACGGTGGCGCAACTCCTCAAAAGGTCAGTTTCACGCTTTGGTCGGGCAGCTTTATCGAAAGTGAAGGAGCAACGATCGCTGAGATCCTTTACTTATTGGGTGTTGAGCCGATCCGCGACCAGTTCAACCGTGTGCTGGATATCCGCCTGATCGATGTCAAAGACCTGGGCCGTCCGCGTGTAGATGTGGTAGTCCAGACTTCCGGCCAGTTACGTGATGTGGCAGCTTCCCGGCTGACCCTGATACAGAAAGCCGTAGATATGGCAGCTGCTGCCGGAGACGGTGAAGATAACTATGTGGCGAAAGGCCGTAACGATGCCGAGCGTGTCTTATTAGATAAAGGTTTCTCTCCGAAAGAAGCCCGCGAATATGCAACACAACGTGTTTTCGGCGGAGCGAACGGTATGTATGGAACCGGTATCACTTCTATGGTGGAAAGTGGTGATCGTTGGGAAAACGAGTCTGAAATAGCCAACGTTTACCTGAATAATATGGGAGCCACTTACGGTAATGAAAAAGACTTCGGTGGTTTTAAACCCGGTATTTTTGAAGCTGCCCTTCAAAATACGGAGGCTGTCGTACAGCCCCGCCAGAGTAATACCTGGGGAGCGCTCAGCCTCGACCATGTCTATGAGTTCATGGGCGGTATGAGCCTGACGGTCCGTAATGTAACCGGCAATGATCCTGATGCTTATTTCAATGACTTGCGTAACCGCCATCAGGCTCGCGTACAGGATTTGAAGTCGGCGATCGGTGTGGAGACCCGTTCGACCCTGTTCAACCCTGTTTATATGAAAGAACAGATGAAAGAAGGCGCTTCCGCTGCTAATGCGATGTCGGAAACGATCCGTAATACATACGGCTGGAATGTCATGAAGCCGAAAGCGATCGACAATGAGATCTGGGATCAGTATTATGAAGTATTTGTAAACGACAAGCTGAATGTCGGGGTGAAAGAGTTCTTTGAACGTGAAAACCCGGCTGCTTTGCAGGAAGCAACGGCAGTCATGATGGAAACGGCCCGTAAAGGTTACTGGAAAGCGACTCCGGAACAGTTGAAAAATATTGCGGCTCTTCATTCGGAGCTGGTTGAGAAATACGATGCCGGTTGTAGCGGCTTTGTCTGCGACAATGCCAAATTACGCTCTTTTATCGGCGAACAGTTACCGGAAACTTCTGCCAAACAATATCAGGGTAAGATCGAATCGGCCCGTAACGAAAGTATTTCGGATGACGGAAAGAGTGTTGTCCTGAAGAAAGACAAGACTGTTCAGGCTAACGAACCGATGAAGCCGGAAAACATGTCTTCATTCAGCCTCGCTCTGATCAGCTTCTTCTGGCTGGCTGTGATCTTCCTGCTTATATTCTTTATTCGGAAAAGAACCCGGAAGACTAAAAAGAGAAAATAACGATGGATAATATATTGCTTTTGCTGTCGCTTTTTGCAGTCGTCAAGAGTTTATTTATGACAAGCCTGTTACCGAACCGCTGGTACAGGCTTGCCTTCAGCCTCTCGTTGGGTGCATTCATCATGCTTTGCCATCCGTATGCGATGGAAGTGAACAAGCTGGAGTTGCAAGGGGTGTTGTCGAGCCAGTCTGCTATGATGAATATTTCGCTGGTGGTGATGGTGGATATGCTGTTGTCGTGTTATTTCTGCATCGCCCGCATCAAGGATTGGGAGGATAGTAAATCGTTCCGGTGGTATACCAAACTGTTCAGGTATATGCCGTCACTACTGGTTTTTCCAGCCTTGTATTATATTCATATCACGCTGTTTTTTTCGCTGACAGGAGTTGATTTTCTGCGCACGAGTATCGGACTGGCAGCGGGTGTGACGATTACGTTCGGACTGGCTTCCTTCTATATGCGTAAACTGATTGCAGAAAAAGAACTGTTGATCGAACTGGTGGTCATCCTCACTTTCTTTGTCTGCGTACTGGTGATCTGCTGTACGATCTTTCATCCGTCGGCAACCGTTTACAATCATCCTTCGCCGATCGACTGGGTGGGATGCGCAGGAACATTAGCTGTACTGCTGGCTATTTTCATTCTCGGATATCTTTGGACACAGGTGGTCCGCATGTATAAACAACGTAAAAATTCTAAGCACTAAATATCATTATGGAACAAGTTTCAAATATTTTATTCTGGATATCAAATGGGTTATTGGTACCCGTCATTGTAGGTTTGCTCTTTTTCTTTGCCAAAAGTGTTGTTATGCTGGGGGGCTTTGTCGGTCAGTATATACAACGTATCAAACAGGATAAACAGTTGCGTCTTCGTATGGACCAGCTGGATCAATCGACTATTCATGCTTTTTCCGGAGAATTGGATGAGCAGCCGGATTCTTTGTTTACTCAAACGGCCAAACAACTGCTAGCTACGGATAGTACGGCGGTGGCAAACCGTGTCCTCTCCGAATATGAAGTGACAGCCGATGCGGAACTGGGTAAATATAAGGTATTGGTAAAATTCGGTCCGATCCTGGGATTGATGGGTACGCTGATCCCGATGGGACCGGCTTTGGCTGGACTTTCCACTGGTGATATCGCTTCAATGGCTTACAATATGCAGGTGGCATTCGCTACAACCGTATTGGGGTTGTTTTCCGGTGCAGTCGGTTTTATCTTGTTGCAGGTCAAGCAGCGTTGGTTCACTTCCGATCTGATATATCTCGATTACCTGTCCGAACTTTCCAGAGAGAAGCCGGTAGCGGCCAAAGCGACATTAGTAACCTCTAAAGCTGTAAACGAATGAGTCGCCGCCGGGTATTGAATGCAACCGAAGATCATGATCCGGTTGCGATGTTGTCGAATTTGTTCGATGTGGCTATGGTATTTGCCGTAGCCTTGATGGTCGCATTGGTTACCAAGTTCAATATGACGGAGATCTTTTCGCAGGAAGATTATACGATGGTGAAAAATCCCGGCAAAGAGAATATGGAGATCATTACGAAGGAAGGGCAGACCATTACGAAATATAAGCCTTCGGAAAGCCAGGAGAAGTCCGGTAAGAAGGGAAAGAAAGTGGGTATAGCCTATGAAATGGAAAACGGGGAGATTATTTATGTTCCCGAATAAATTTATGATTACTTTTGAAACCAATAAAAATAAATAACACGTATGAAACTTACTTCTCCCTGGACAGGTATACTGTCTTTCCTGATCGTTTTATTCACGATGCCGTTAGGACATGCTGCCATGATCCTGATGGAGAAACTTCTGGGGCATGATCTTCTTTATCCTGCAGCGTTCGGCCTGGGGGTGTTGGGAATCGTGATGTTGTTGATCGGGATCATTTCCAGGAAAGAGACTTCGGCAACGTTTCTGGGATTGTTCGGCGGACTGTTCGTCTGGACAGGATGGATCGAGTTCGGGTATGTCTATTTCGCCAACCGCTTCGGTGTACAGCCGCTGATCGAGAACGGTCAAGTGGTGACGAAACCGGAATATCTGATCATGCCTTCTTCGTATGGTTTCTGGGCAATCGTTATGCTGTTCTATATTTTCAGTACCCGCTCGGGTTGTAACTTTTTTAACTGGATACAGCGTAAGATACATTACGGTCAACCGGTGGAGACACTTCAGCCGATCATCCGTAATGCAGCCATGACTACTTTTATGGAACTGAATGTTCTTTTATGGACTTGTTACATGATATTGCTTTTCTCTTACGATAACGAGTTCCTGGGCGATCGTCATCCGGTAACGATGTTGATCGCTTTCGGTTCGCTGGCCTGGTCGATCTATCTGTTTATCCGTTTGCTGAAGATCAAGAAACTGGCGTATGCTATCCGTTACGCTATTCCGACAGTGATCATCTTCTGGACCTTTGTCGAGATATTGGGACGTTGGGACATCCTGACCGAAATATGGGTGGAACCGGCTCACTACTGGCTGGAGATGACAATGATGACCGTCGCTTTCCTGGTATTGCTGGGGGTATTATTGTTCAAGCATAGAAAGTAAGGTTTGAATTAGAAATAATAGAACTACTTTTCCCTTGATGGAAAAGTAGTCAAAAGATCAAGGCTTAACCGGCTTCACTGCTTCGGCGAAAGACTGCGCTGAAAAATCCGAAACTCGCTGCGCTCAGACAACGGATTTTTTTAACCGCTTCGTCTTCCTCCTTCGCGGACGTTCACCCGCTTAGGCCTTTCATAGGAAGCTCGGCTTCCTTTTATGATTGCCGATACCGACACCTATATAATATAACAGGTGCTTTTGGTTTTAACTGACAGTATCGGCCATCATAAAAGAACGCAAAGCGTTCTCTGAAAGGCATCAGCTGGTGAGCGTTAAACGCAGCAGCCGTAGAGAGCGTCCGGAGCATCCGCTGTTTGAGCGCAGCGAGTTTCGGAGGCGACAGCGAACGCAGGATGCGGAGTAGCGAGGCAGGTGCAGCCTTGAACTTTTGGTTACTTTTCTTTCAAGAGAAAAGTAACATTTAATTCTGATAATAATTGAACTTTTTTTCTTTTAAATAAATGTCATTTTGTCGGCTTGAAATTTAATTCGCAAGCATTTTGGTTGAATAATCGGAGTATTAATAACATACGCTTTCGGTATTACTCTTCTTATAGAAAAGGGATATATACATTTATTAACACAATGTTTAACTGATAGGCATTTTTAATTCGATTGAGAAAAAAGATAAACTCGTTTTAAACGAATTATTTTTCCTTTTAAATGAGTTTTATTTTTATTGTAGCGGAAATATCTGCTTGTTTAAATGTGTTTATTTGTTAATTAAAGGCTGTTTGTGTTATTTTGTACACATCGGAAAAGTTCGATTGTATGTTATAAAGCATTTAGTCACTTCTGGAACCGCTAAAAAAGCAAGCAACTCTCTTCTGCCTAAAAGTTCGACAATAATTGTCTCTCACAATAAAATAGCGGATATTGTAATGATAATACGATATAATAATATCAATGCATCTGTAATTATGACATCTCGAATATGGTAACCCTCTCTACGATCGAATAAGAACAAACCCTCACCGCTCCATCCCCATACAACTCATCCGCAGGTTACATGAGATAACATTTTGTCAGTTTGATATTCTATTGACACATTGGCAAATTGACTTATTATTGACAGTCGCTGAACTGATATCTTTTTAGAGATTATTCTGAATGTAATCCTGGAGTGTGAAATCCTTTTTAGTTTCCGGTTTGCCGGGGATAGTCTCTATTGTGTTTATAAAGGCTTTTTGCCGGAGGAGAACAAAACGGTCCAGAAAACTCAGGATATCATACCGGTTGTTATCCATCGGTATCCCTGCCATCTCATGACCCGCTTCTTCTGCCAGATAGAAATAATAGGGAGATTGTTTTACCTGTAACTGTTTCGCTATAAAATTCGACCCCCATAACCCCATATTTTCAAGTAAAGCCTTATCGAAAGGAACTGTTCGGTCTGCATTTCCATGGAAAAGCATAATAGGGCACGGTAATTCCTGCCAGTCCGGTATTCCCAGACTACAGATAGCTCCGGCAAAAGAGATAACGCCTGCATAATTGAAAGATTCAGGCAGTTTTTGTGTTAAAGGAGTTCGGTTACATATTTCATATTCTGCCTGCAGGGAGGTGACGGCTCCGGCACTGGAACCACAGGCAACGATCTGTTCCGGGTTTACTTTCCATTCTTTGCTGTTATCGACAATGTAACGTGTAGCATCGAAAAAATCTTCTACAGCCATTGCAATAGCTTTTTGTAAAATGGCGGCAAATTGCATCGGGTCGGTCATCTTCCCGGTATCTATATCTTTCAAGCCGGTCCGGTAATCGGTCGATACAACTACATAACCGTTTTTTGCCAGGAAATGAAAGTAGGGAATATAGCTGTCGTTATCCCTGTTACCACCTTTAAAACCCCCTCCGAAGGCAAAAAGGATGACCGGTTTGGATAACGTATCACCAGCTGATATATTCTGTAATTCATATTTATCCAGACGTAATGTATCTGCTCCTTTTATGGCGAATGTATAGGTTTGTTTACCTACTATATATTCATTGGCCCGGCTTCCTGCCGGTTGCCGGTTACAAGCTGTCAGAAAACAGATCATGACCGTTATCAGGGATAAGAATAGTTGTTTGTTCATAACTTTCCGTTTTTATATTACCCGTAAAAATAATGATATATCTGTAGATACTCTGTTTGCTAGCCGTTATTTTATGTACCCGGGGCAATATCGGTTTCCTTTTGGTATAACAAATGCCGGTAGTTGCTATGGTAAAATGCCGCATATAATAACAATACGCAGAAGCTTACAGATTTATTATTTTCTTTTTTTGAGAAATATCTGTATTCTTCTGCGTTATCTGCGGTCGGTAAAGCTTTTTTATTCCATCCAATCGCCATCAAATCCTTCACCGGGTCCACCCGGTCCCCCTGGTCCGCCAGGACCTTCGGGAGCTCCGTTACCCGGACCTTTCGGGCGGTTCTCCTTCATGTACTTCTGATACTTTTTGTATTGTTCTTCAGTCAGGATCTTTTGGACGGCAGCATCGTGCTCGCTCATCATTGTATCCATTTTTTCCTTCATCTCGTCGGGAGAAAGCTGCTCTTCACTATCCCTGTCGGGACGCATCTGTTGCATTTTCTCCATAAAGGTTTTCTCTTCCTCTTTGAGTTGTGTCACCTGCTCGTCCGTAAGCGACAGTTTCTTTATGAGCTTGTCGGTGATAAAGGAAGGGGTTTCTCCTTTCCGGGGAGGACGTTGGTCCGGTCTATCCGGCCTGTCATGGTTACAACAACAGCAACAACAGCGAGGCTTTCCGGGGAAAGGTCCGTGTTGGGGCTGGGCGGCTGCGGAAGCCAGTAAGCCAAAAGTGAATAAGCTTGCAATAATCATTTTCTTTTTCATATACCTTTCGATTATGTTGATTTATCGGTGAAGATAAATGACATTGCAAGCTGTTACAAATAAAATAGACAGACAGGGAAAGATTGCCTGTAAACGAATGATATTTCCCCTTTAAAATCAGGACTGGGAGATCAACTGCATCAGTGTTTCATGCATCGCACTGTTGGTGGCAAGCACTTCATCACCCGATTGCCAGTTGTCGCCACCGCTGAAATCGGTCACTTTGCCTCCTGCCTGCATCAGGATCAGGGCACCGGCGGCAATATCCCAGGGGCCGATATAGGCCTCGATACGGGCTTCGAACCGTCCGGCGGCGATATAACATACTTCGGCCGCTGCCGCTCCCATCAACCGGGTTCCTCCGGCAAAGCCGTACAGCTTGTCGACCAGGTGAAGGGCTACCGGGCGGTAGGCATCCGAGTTGTAAGGGAATCCCAGATCGATAAAGGCTTTGTCGAGGTCGGACACGTCTGAAACATGAATTTCTCTGCCGTCGAGGTAAGCCTTGCTTCCTTTCCAGGCATAGAAACATTCGTCCCGGCAGACTTCATAGACTACACCGAGTAATAACTCCTCCTTGTTGCGCAGGGCGATGCTGACACAGTAAGGGGCAAGGTCATGAATATAGTTGGAAGTCCCGTCCAGCGGATCGACCAACCAACAGTAGTTCTCGTCGGTCAGGCTTCCGCTACCTTCTTCGGCAATGAAACCGGCTTCGGGAAGTAGGGCGGAGAGTTGTGCGATCAGCCATTTTTCCGATTCTTTGTCGACATACGATACATAGTTGTGGGCACTCTTTTCTTCTACACGTGCGCGGTCGAATTTACGTCGTTCCTCTTTCAGGAAAGCCCCGGCCTGCCGGGCTATCTGTTGTACCTGGGTACAAAGTTCTTCTAACTTCAACATATCTTTATAATCTCTTTTTGGTCTGACAAACATACACATTTTGGAACTAAATAGTAGGGGTTGTACTGAATATTAATGAAAAAGATATACTTTTGAGAAATTGTAAAACGATTGTCCTATGAGTATCTTTAACTTCCGGAAACATCCTGCCGGTTATGGCGGTGAGGAGAAAGCGGAAACTTATGATTTCTTTGAGATCGCTGCTTTCTTCCGTTGTGATTCCCATAAACAGGCTCTGGGGGTATTGTCTGAGCAAACATGTTCTGACCTGGGACTGGATGATCTGTTTATGTTTACCGACCGTACGGCCTCACGGGTGGGCCAACAGTACCTTTATAATCTGATGCGTACGATCCCGGCTAAGGAAGGAGAGATAAAGGCGAACGAGGCCATCATTGAAAAGTTCTCTGCCGATTCCGGAGGGCATGCCTCTGTAGTAAAGGAACTGCATACTTTACAGGCTGTGGAGGCGTACAGTATCGCTCCCTTATTGCAGACCGAACATCCGCCTGTACCTGCCTGGTGGCAGTTTGTGCTCCGGGTTTGCAGTCTTTTGCCGACACTGTTCCTTTTATTGTTTCTGTTTTATAAGCTGGTACCGGCATTGCTGCTGTTGGTTGTTGCTATTTTGGTGAACGGAGTGCTCCATTACCGGAATAAACACAACGGTCTCGGGTATCTGGTTTCCATGCCCCAGTTGATGAAGATGCTGGACGCAGCAGGGAAACTGGCGGCTGATCCGTTGTTATTCGTGATAAGTAAAAAGGTGCCGGAGGCACTGGCTTCGTTGGAGACGTTGAGGCGGTCGAGTAAATCCCTGCGAATAGAGTCGAGGCTGGATAACGACCTGGCTGTGATTTTGTGGGCGATTACGGAAATAATAAAGATATTTTTCCTGATAGAACCTTTGTCCTATAATAAGACGGTCCGTTTGTTGAAAGATAAAAATGCGGCCATCGAAACCGTATTCCGTTTTATCGGTTTAGCCGATAGCCTTTCGTCGGTGGCTTTTCTCCGTAAAGGGCTTCCTTCTTATTGTCTTCCGGAACAACCGGACGGGGAGGTGCGTGTGGAAGCAGACGGGATGTATCATCCGCTGGTGGAGAATTGTGTCCCGAATGCGATCGGCATACAAGGGCGTTCTGTCCTGTTTACCGGTTCGAATATGTCAGGTAAGACGACCTTTATCCGGACTTTAGGCGTGAATATTCTCGTGGCACAGACATTGAATACCGCTTTTGCCCGGCGGATGCGGTTACAGATGCCCGTTATGATACATGCCGCGCTGATGTTGTCCGACAGCCTGTCCGATGGCAAGAGCTTTTACATGAAGGAGGTGGAATCGATCCGTGACATGCTTTCTTACAGCCAAAGCGAACAGACCAACCTTTTCCTGCTGGATGAAATATTTAAAGGAACGAACACGACTGAACGGATAGCGGCGGCTAAGGCTGTGCTGTCATTCCTGAATACTTCCCGCAATATTGTGGTGGTTTCCACCCATGATACCGAACTGGGAACATTCCTTGCAAATGAATACGATTTATATCATTTTTGCGAGACAATATCCGGGGGGATGCTTTCGTTCGATTATAAGCTGAAGTCCGGAAATTTATACCAGCGGAATGCAATACGGATCCTGGAAATCAACAATTATCCGGCCTCATTGATCGAAGATGCTTATTCCGTTATCCGGGAGATAGAAGGTTAAGCTTTTTATTCTTGAATTTCTTTTCTATATTTGTTAAAGAATTTTCAAACAAAACAGGGTATTTAACCGTTATGAATATAAAAAAGAATACACAAATATAACAAATGAGGATTTGGTTGAAACGAATAGGGATCGTATGCCTGATACCGGTGGTATTGGTTTTATTGGTCTCTGTACTTTTATACATACCGCCTGTTCAGAACTTTGCCGTGAAAAAAGCGGCCTACTATGCCGGTAAAGCTACCGGGATGCAGATAGGGATAGAACGGATACGCCTTTCTTTCCCATTGAACCTGACGGTTCGCGGTGTAGAGGTATTGACTACCCCTGCCGATACGCTTTTGACATTGAAAAGCCTGACCGTAAATGTGCGTGCACTGCCTTTGTTGAAAAAGGAAGTGCTGGTGGACGCGATCGATCTGGAAGGTGTGAAAGTAAATACGGGTACTTTTATCGAAGGAATGGAGATAAAAGGGGTACTCGGACGCTTGTATGCCAAAGCCGACCGCATTAATCTGTCGAAAGAGAAGGTGACATTCAATACGATCGACCTGTCCGATACGGCGATCACTCTGTTACTGAACGATACGACGACGAAGGCCGATACGACCTCTACCGCCGTCAACTGGATTCTGAACCTTCAAAAGATAAATCTCGACCGCGTAGCGTTTGCCATGCAGATGCCCGCGGATTCGTTGCGCCTGTCAACCTATATCGATAAGGCGAACCTGAAAGACGGTATTGTCGACCTGGGGGCTTCGCATTACGGGGCGGATCTGTTCACGCTGACCGGTTCCACTCTCGGATACGATGCCAACTATCAGGATCCGGTTGCCGGTTTCGATCCTTCACATATCGCTTTGAGCAACGTCACGATCTCGCTCGATTCGCTTTTTTACGGCGGACGGGATATCAAGGCGCGTATCCGAGAACTATCTGCCGAGGATCGTTCGGGACTGACTATTTCGTCGCTGACCGGTAGTTTCCATAGCGATAGCACGAACATCAATGTTCCGCAACTGTTGCTGAAAACTCCGTCGTCCGAGGTCCGTTTGCTGGCAATGGTTCCCTGGAGCTCTTTCGATGAGAATCCGGAAGGGAACATGCGGGTGCTGCTGACCGCTTCGGTGGGAAAAGAAGATGTTATGACCTTTGCCGGTGAGCTGCCGCCCGATTTTCAAAAGGCTTATCCGCAGAAACCGCTATCGCTGACGGCCGGTGTGGAAGGAAACTTGTCCTCTATGCTTCTCCGCCAGTTGAAGGGTGAATTGCCGGGTACTTTCCGGATGGATGTTTCCGGGACGATGCAGTCGCTTACCGACAGTATCCGCCGTTCGGGAAAACTGAACCTGAAAGCGGAGACGGGGAACCTGGATTTTCTCTTGAGTATGCTTCCGGCTGCCGAACGTCACCGGTATAATATCCCTTCCGGTATTAAGCTGACCGGTGAGGCTGCTTTGAAGAATAATGAGTACAAGGCCGATCTCCTGTTGCGGGAAGATAAAGGGAAAGTACTGCTGACCGCTAGTTTCAATCCGGGTAAGGAAGCCTATAAAGCCGACCTGAAAGTCGATAGCCTGGAACCAGTTCATTTTATGCCGCTCGATTCGCTGTATTATCTGACCGCTTCCATACAGGCGGAAGGGAAGGGCTTCGATCCTTTCAAGAGTTCTTCGTGGGCGAAACTGGACGGGAAACTGACAGATATCCGCTACGGAAATTATAATGTATCCGATGTAACGATGGACGGTTCGCTGGAAAAGAATTTCCTTAAATTCGACCTGTTGAGTAAATACCCGCTGGCGGAAATGGACCTGACGCTGAATGCCACGTTGCTGAAGAAAGAGATCAAAGCGATGGTGATTGCCGATGTCACGAATTTAGACCTCTACGGCATGCATCTGATGAATGATTCGCTGGCTACCTCTTTCCAGCTTTTTGCGGAGGCGGAAACGGATATGGGGAAGAACAACCTGGTCGATGTCACGCTGGGAAACTGGGAACTGATCACCACCACAGGCACGTATAAGCCGAAAACGCTTACCCTGCATGCCCAGAGTACGAAGGATACCACCCGTGTCTCCTTTCATGCGGGCGACCTGGGGATCGTGCTGACCGGTAACTCCGACCTGGAAACAATGACCGACAAGTTCAACAAGATTTCCGAGGGGCTGAACAAACAGCTTGAAAAAGATTCAATGATCAATATCCCTGCTTTCAAACCGTTGTTGCCGGATATGCATCTGGCGGTGTCGGCGGGAAAGGATAATCCGATCTATAATATATTGCAGCAGGCGAATATCTCGTTCAATAACCTGAGCCTGGAGGCTTTTACCTCTCCTGAAGAGGGTTTCCGGCTGGATGCGGGCGTTTATAATCTGATGCAGGACACGACACGGATCGATACGATCAGTTTTGCCATCCGTCAGGACTCACTCGGTCTGCTATATGATGCCGGGGTGATCAAGACGAAATTCCGCCAGCAGGCTCCTTTCACAGCCGGAGTCAAGGGGAAAATCCGGAATACGTTTGCCGATGCCGAAGTGCTGTACACAGATGGAAAAGGGGATACGGGTATTCTGCTCGGATTGCGTGCCGACAAGGTGGAGGAGGGGATCAACCTGCATCTCTTCCCGGACAATCCGATCCTGGCTTTCCGTCCTTTCAAACTGAATCCGGATAATTATATTCTTTATAAGAATGAGAAAGATATTGCTGCCAACGTTCGCCTGTCGGGCGATGAGAATGCCTCTTTGTGGATCCATTCGCTACCCGAAAAGGACAAGATGGAGGAACTGCATCTCGAATTGAGCCAGATCAACCTGGACGTTATCTCGAAAGCATTTACGGAGATACCGGCCATGCAGGGGATACTGAGTGCCGACATGCAGTACGCGCCGTCGGACAGTTCGTTCCTGGTGGTGGTCGATGCGAATATCGACAATCTGATCTACGAAGGCGGACGGGTAGGGGAATTGATGTTCAGTACCGTTTATCTCCCGCTGGCAGATAACCAGCACCAGGTCGATATGCACTTCTTCCGCGATCAGAACGAAGTGATGTCGGCGACTGCCCTTTATAAGATGGGGAAAGAAGATCATCTGGACGGAACGCTCGACGTGACGCATCTCCCGCTGGATATGGTAAATCCGTTTATCCCCGATAATATGGCATCGCTGAACGGTGTACTGGAAGGAAATATGACGATAAAGGGCAGCAGTAAGGCGCCCGAAGTGAACGGATATATCGAGATGGATTCGACCTCGATGTTCGTGACTGCTGTAGGAACGAGTTTCCGGGTGGACGATAAGAAGATCGTAGTGAAGGACAATAAGATCCTGTTCGACGAATACCATATCCATGCCGCCGGAAAGAATCCGTTCGTGATAGACGGTACGGTCGATTTCCGGAATCCGTCGAGGATGATGGCAGACCTGAAACTGACGGCCGACCATATGCAGTTGCTCGATGTGAAACGGAATAAGGAAAGCATGGTGTACGGCAAGTTGCTCGTCAACCTGATGTCGACGGTAAAAGGGCCGCTCGATGCGCTGATGATGCGTGGCAGCCTGCAACTGTTGGGCGGGACGAACGTGACCTATGTCATGAAGGATTCTCCGCTGACGGTGCAGGACCGACTTTCCGACCTGGTGACTTTCACCTCTTTTGAAGATACACTGGTGAACCGCCGTCGGCAGGAAGCTCCGTTACCTTTGGGTGGCCTGGATATGTTGCTGACGATACGTATCGACCAGTCTGTGCGGCTGAATGCCGATATCACCCCCGACCGTTCCAGCAAAGTGGAACTCGAAGGAGGCGGCGACCTCTCTTTCCAGTATACCCCGCAGGGCGAGATGATCCTGAACGGACGTTATACGCTCTCGGGCGGTATTGTGAAATATGCTTTGCCGATCATCCCGTTGAAGGAATTTAATATACAGGACGGCAGTTATGTGCAGTGGAGCGGCGACCCGATGGACCCGTATCTGGACCTGACGGCAACCGAACGCATTCGCACCAATGTAACCCAGGATGGTAGCGGTTCGCGTATGGTAAACTTCGATGTAGGTATCGCCCTGAAGCAGCAATTGGAGAATCTGGGCTTGCAGTTCGTTCTGACGGCTCCCGAAGATCAGACGATGCAAACGAGTCTGAACAGCATGGGTGAGGATGAACGGACGAAGCTGGCTGTCGGCATGATCATCACCGGAATGTACCTGGCAAACAGCAGCGGTGGGAAACAGAACCTGAATATGGGGGCCGCCCTGAACAGTTTCCTGAACAGTGAGATCAGCAATATTGCCGGAAGTGCCCTGAAGACGGTCGATATCTCCTTTGGTATGGATAGCTACGATGAAAACGGCGACGGAACGGGTGGACAGCGGACCGATTATAATTTCAGCTTTGCGAAACGTTTCTGGAACGATCGTATCCGTATCGTGCTGGGCGGCCGTATCTCGACTGGCGAGAATGCGAGCAACAGCAACCAGACACAGGCCTTTATCGACAATGTTTCGATCGAATACCGTCTGGATGCCAGCGGAACGCGCTACGTGAAGTTGTTCCACGACAAAAACTACGAAAGTTTGTTGGAAGGGGAGATCACGGAGACAGGGGTCGGTATCGTCCTGCGCCGCAAGATGCTTCATATGCGGGAGTTGTTCAACTTTAAGAAAAACAGACCTAAACCGGTTTACGAGGAGGAAGAATAATGGAGAAAAAGAGATATGATCAGTTGCAGCAAGCTGGCGGAAGTCCCGTTGGCCTGTTTCATCGTTGTGATAGCCTTGCGGAAACCCTGCCGACCTGTTGCAGAGGTTGCGACAGCCTTGCGGGAATTCCGACAGCCTGTTGCTGCATTGCGGCAGCCTCGCGGGAATCCCGACGGCCTGTTGCAGGAGGAACAACTGATTCGCGGCAGTTGCGGCAGTCTGTTGCAGGTGCTGCAACTACTTATTTGCTGATGTTTTTGGCCGTAGCATGCCTGTTCTCTTGTTCGACCACCAAAAACCTCCCCGAGGGAGAAGTCCTTTATACCGGAATCAAAAAGATCGACGTTACCCACGACGATAAGACAACCGCCGGCGAGGATGCCCTTGCCGAAGTGGAGGGTGCTCTTGCCTACCCTCCCAACAATGCCCTGCTGGGAAGTTCGTCCATCCGCGTGCCGTTCCCTTTCGGCCTGTGGGTCTATAATGCTTTTGTCAATAAAAAAGGTAAAGTCGGAAAATGGATTTTCGATAAGCTGGCAGCCAAGCCGGTATTTATCTCGACGGTGAATCCCGACGTGCGTATCAAAGTGGCACAGAACCTGCTGAAAGAATATGGCTACTTCAATGGAACGACTTCTTTCCAGGTGGACACTAACCCGAAGAATGCAAAGAAAGCCAAGTTAGTTTACCAGGTGGAGATGAACCAGCCTTACACCTATGACAGTATCCGTTATGTCAGGATGCGTCATAAGATGGATACGCTGGTACAAAATACCATAGGCGACCGCCTGCTCCGTGATGGGGATAACTTCAACGTAACGAATCTGGAAGCCGAGCGGCAGCGTATCACCTCTCTGCTGCGTAACAACGGGTTCTATTATTTTCGTCCCGAGTTCATCACTTACCAGGCGGATACGATCATGAACCCCGGTAAAGTGGCACTTCGTGTCATGACAAAACCCGGCCTGCCGCGTGCGGCTCTCCGTCCGTGGACGATCGGCGATATTTCCGTCTGGCTGAACGGCTATAATAACGAGCCGCCGACCGATTCGATCCGTTATAAAGATATGACGGTCTATTACGAAGGCAAACTGCGTGTCCGCCCGTCGGTCCTTTACAACCGCCTGCGTTTCCATTCCGGCGACCTCTATTCGCAGGAGAGCCAGCAGCGGACGCAGACCAGTTATTCGCGTCTCGGTATTTTCCGGTATTCCGAAATGCAATATACTCCGCGTGATACGGCCCGTCGCCAGGATACCCTCGACCTGAAGATCAACACCGTTTACGACCTGCCGCTCGATGGCGAGCTGGAAGTGAACGTGACATCGAAAAGTAACGACCAGTTAGGCCCAGGAGCTATCTTCAGTGTGACCAAACGAAACGTGTTCGGTGGAGGTGAGACCTTCGGTGTACGTTTGCGCGGTTCTTACGAGTGGCAGACCGGTAAGCGGGTAGACGGTGCCAAATCGGCTATCAATAGTTGGGAGATGGGATTGAGTGGGACGCTGACATTCCCGCAGTTGCTGTTCCCCGGAATGATGAAAAAGGATGGTTTGTATCCTTCGAGTACCTCGTTCCGCCTGTATGTCGACCAGCTGAACCGGGCGCGTTTCTTTAAGATGCTGGCCTTCGGTGGGAATGCTTCGTACGATTACCAGTCGTCTGCTACCAGCCACCATTCGATCACGCCGTTCAAGCTGACATACAACCTGCTCCAGTCGACGACGCATGAGTTTGACAGTATAACGAAATATAACCGTGCCCTGAAGCTGAGTTTGGAGAATCAGTTCGTGCCTGCAATGGGGTATACCTATACCTACGACGATGCCCCGATCACATCCAAACGGAACCATACCTGGCTGCAGCTGTCCGTTTCACAGGCGGGTAACTTGTTGGCTGCCGGTTATGCTATTGCCGGGCAGAAATTCAATGAGGAAGGAAAGCATTTGCTGGGGAATAAATTCGCCCAGTTCGTGAAAGGAACGGCGGAGATCCGTTACAATTATAAGATCGGTCATAACCAGCACCTGGTCGGCCGTATGATGGCGGGAGCTATTTATAGTTACGGAAATGCCCGTATATCTCCTTACAACGAGCAGTTCTATATCGGTGGGGCGAACAGCCTGCGTGCTTTCACGATCCGTTCAATCGGTCCGGGCCGCTATCATCCGGAGGAAAATAATACGTACAGTTATCTGGACCAGACCGGTGACCTGAAGTTCGAAGCCAATCTCGAATACCGTTTCCCGATCCTGGGCGACCTGCATGGGGCAGCTTTTATCGATACCGGTAACATCTGGTTGATCCGTAACGACGATCAACGTCCCGGCGGTCAGTTGAAATGGGGCCGTTTCCTGAAAGATCTGGCACTCGATGCCGGTGTCGGTTTGCGTTACGATCTGACCTTCATCGTTATCCGTCTGGACATGGGTATTCCTCTGCATGTTCCTTACGAGACGGATAAAAACGGTTATTTCAACGTTCCCAAATATACTCCGGGCTGGCACCTGGCAATCGGGTATCCGTTCTGATTTATCCTATGATCAGATAGCTTGTATAAGCAATATAGCAAAGAACCATAATAACCCCTTCGAGGCGGGTGATGGTTCGTTTTTTGATAAAGAGACCGAAGAGGTAAAGCAATACGCAGGAACCGATCAGGACTCCCAGGTCTATATTCGTGATTCCTTTCATGTTCAGCGGGCTGATCGTGGCGCTACAACCCAGTACAAAGAATATATTGAACAGGTTGGAACCGATCACATTTCCGATCGCCATCTCCGGATTCTTCTTCAGCGCGGCAACTACCGATGTGGCAAGTTCCGGCAGGGAAGTCCCCCCGGCGACCAGTGTCAAACCGATAATAGATTCGCTGACTCCCAGGCTGCGTGCAATGCCCGAAGCCCCATCCACAAAGAACTGCCCTCCGTAAACCAGTCCGGCCAGTCCTCCGGCGATATACAGCGCAGATCTCCATACCGGCATCTGCTTTATCGAACTGTCTTCTTCGTCCTTCCCGTTATGGGCAATCGCAAACGTATAACTCAGGAAGATTGCGAAAAAGCAGAGTAGCAACATCCCGTCGCTACTGCTGATCGTATTTTCTGCCGCTCCGTTTATCAGTACGTCGTTCCCGCAAATGAACAGTACGACCGACGCAAGGATACACAAAGGAATCTCCTTGCTGAGTGTCCCTTTGTTCATCCCGATAGGAACGATAGCTGCCGTACAGCCGACAATCATAAGTGTATTAAAAATATTCGAACCGACCACGTTTCCGATCGCCATATCCGCACTCCCTTTCAGAGCCGATACAATACTCACGGTCAGTTCCGGGGCAGACGTGCCGAAAGCAACGATCGTCAGTCCGATAACAAGGCTGGAGATGTTAAAGCGTTTGGCTACCGAAGCAGCCCCATCGGTCAGAGCGTTCGCTCCGACCAGGATGAGGAGTAAGCCACCGATTAAAGCAATGACATTCATCAGAATGGCAGGTCGTCGATCGGATTAGCCGGACCGAAATCAGGAGCAGCCGGTGCTGTCGGTGCAGAAGCCGGTGCAAAATTATCCGGAGTCATAGCACCCGGTGCAGACTGTGGAGCCATCGCCATCGGACGGTCTACCTTCCATGCGCTGATGTTTGTGAACCAACGTCCCTGATATTCACGGCTATCTATATCGAATGATACGGTCAATTCTTCTCCGGGTTGTATCGCTGCCTGTTCGATGCGGTCGGCACCGAAGATCTGGAAGCAAACTTTCTTAGGGTATTGGTCATGTGTTTCTAATACGTACTCCTGTTTTTTCCACTCGTTTCCGTTTTTACTTGTGCCGCCCTGTACTGGCAGTACGGCAATAATCTTTCCCGTAATTTCCATATTTATTGTTCTATTAAATTGTCGGCGAAGGTACGCTTTTCCGGCGTAACCTGCTAATTGTTTGGCTTAGATTTTCTCTTCCTGGGGGATTTCGGAAGGGGCGAGGGCATCGAACGCGGCTTTCATCGACAATAGTTCTTCCTTTATTTGTTTCAGTTTATTGACGATCTCTTCCTGCCGGATCGTTGTCTCCCTGTTATCTTTCAGTTTTTGCCGGGCACCCGCCAGCGTCATGCCCCGTTCCTTGACCAGATGGAAGATCAGGCGCACCGCGTCGATATCTTCCTGCTTGTAGAAACGGGTTCCTTTGGCCGTCTTACGTGGGCGGATAATATCGAATTCCTTCTCCCAGAAGCGCAGGGTCGATTCGTTGACGTCGAACATCTGTGCTACCTCGCTGATGGAGAAATACAGCTTCAGATTTTTATCTTTATTTAATGCCATCGTCTTAAAGATGTTTAATCCATTACCTGTCCATGGTTTTCTGCGATCTGGATCATACGGTCGTATTCTTCCGGAGTAAGATCCATGTAGTAGTATCTGGACGGGTTATCATGTTTGCCACGTACTATTACTTCGTAATGCAGGTGCGGGCCGGTTGATTTTCCGGTATTTCCGACTTCTCCGATCACTTCTCCGCGCGTCACCTTCTGGCCGACACGTTTTTTGAATTTGCTCATGTGTCCGTAAAGTGTCTGGAATCCGTAGCCGTGATCGATCATCAGACAGTTACCATACCCTTGTTTCCAGGCGGCAAAAGTAACCACGCCGTCACCGGTCGCATAAATCTCCGTTCCGACTTTGGCAGAGAAGTCCATCCCCGAGTGGAAACGGGGGGTCCGGTAGATCGGGTCGATACGCACCCCGTAACCGGAAGCCGTACGGCGCAGGTCCTTATTGGATATGGGCTGTATGGCAGGTATACACCGACTGCGTTCTTCCTGGTTCTTTCCTAGCTTGATCAACTCTTCCAGGGAGTTGGACTGTATATAAAGTTGCTTGGACAGCATATCCATCTTCTGTGCGGTAGAGACTACCAATTCCGGGTTGGGTAAGTTCATTAGATGTTCGTAACGGTTGGTTCCTCCGAAACCGGACTTACGCACCGATTCCGGAATGGATTCGGCCTGGAAGATAGCGCGGTACAGATTTTCATCACGTTGCTGAATGTCGTCCAGTACTTCCAAGGCATTCGTCAACCGAAGGGAAAGGAGTTCGTATTGGGTCTGTAGCAGTTTGTTCTCTTTCTTCAACAGCGATTCGACCGGTGAGTCGATCGTGTACATCAGGATAAAAAAGACGCCGATACCGATTGCCGCACCGATACTCAAATGACGGAGCACAATGAAGAAGCGGTCTTTGGCGGAGGGGTAAACGCGCTCGTAACTAAGCGTATTCGGGTTATATAAGTAATATGTTTTTCTTGTTTTAAACAGTTTCATTGAATATTTTATTGCTTGGATACGTGCAAAAATAATAATTTGCAGTACTTTTGCAAATTGTTTTTCAGAATATTAACGAGAACTATATAAATAGATTATGTTGACAGCAAAAGAAATCCGTGAATCGTTTAAAGAGTTCTTCGCTTCCAAGCAGCACCAGATTGTACCGTCTGCTCCAATGGTAGTGAAGGGTGACCCGACATTGATGTTCACCAATGCGGGCATGAACCAGTTTAAAGATATAATCCTGGGAAATGTACCTATTAAGTATTCTCGCGTCGCGGACTCGCAGAAATGTCTTCGTGTAAGCGGAAAGCATAACGACCTGGAAGAGGTAGGACACGATACCTATCATCACACCATGTTTGAAATGTTGGGTAACTGGTCGTTCGGTGATTATTTCAAGAAAGAAGCAATCAATTGGGCATGGGAATATCTGGTAGATGTTCTGAAACTGGATCCGAAACGTTTGTATGCTACCGTATTTGAAGGAAGCCCCGCCGAAGGTTTGTCGCGTGACGATGAAGCTGCCGGGTACTGGGAGCAGTTCCTGCCGAAAGATCATATCATCAACGGTAATAAACATGATAATTTCTGGGAAATGGGTGATACCGGTCCTTGCGGTCCCTGCTCCGAAATCCATATCGACCTGCGTCCGGACGAAGAACGTGCGGCCAAGAGCGGCGCTGAAATGGTCAACAAAGATCATCCGCAAGTGATCGAAATCTGGAACCTGGTGTTCATGCAGTTCAACCGTAAAGCGGACGGTTCGCTTGAGCCGCTGCCTGCCAAGGTGATTGATACCGGTATGGGATTCGAACGTCTGTGTATGTCCCTGCAGGGTAAGACTTCCAATTACGATACCGATGTCTTCCAGCCGATCATCCAGGTCATTGCCGGAAAGACCGGAACAAAATATGGCGAGAACAGACAACAGGATATCGCTATGCGTGTGATTGCCGACCATATCCGTACGATAGCATTCTCTATCACAGACGGTCAGTTGCCGTCGAATGCCAAAGCCGGTTATGTGATCCGTCGTATTCTGCGCCGTGCCGTTCGTTACGGTTATACCTTCCTCGGACGCCGGGAAGCATTCATGTACAGCTTGCTGCCTGTCCTGATCGAAACGATGGGAGATGCTTATCCTGAACTGGTTGCCCAGAAGACGCTGATCGAGAAAGTGATCAAGGAAGAAGAAGAATCATTCCTGCGTACCCTGGAAACAGGTATCCGTTTGCTGGATAAGAAAATGGAAGAAACAAAGGCTGCCGGCAAAACCGTTATCAGCGGCGTGGATGCCTTTACATTATATGATACTTACGGATTCCCGTTGGACCTGACTGAACTGATCCTGCGTGAAAACGGTATGGAGGTAAATATCGAAGAGTTCAATGCCGAAATGCAGAAACAGAAAGAACGTGCCCGCAACGCTGCCGCTATCGAGACAGGCGACTGGGTGGTTCTGAAAGAAGGCGAAGCCAAGTTCGTCGGTTACGACCTGTTCGAATGTGAAGCCGAGATTCTGCGTTACCGTAAGATCAAACAGAAGAATAAAGAACTTTTCCAGATCGTCCTGGACCAGACTCCGTTTTATGCAGAGATGGGCGGGCAGGTCGGTGATACCGGATGGTTGATCGCTGACGATGAGAAACTGGATGTAATAGATACCAAGCGTGAAAACAACCTGCCGGTACATTTCGTCACTCGCTTGCCGAAAGATGTAACGGTTACGTTTACGGCTAAGATCAATGAAAAGAAACGTATCCAGTGTGAATGCAATCACTCGGCTACCCACTTGTTGCACGAAGCATTGCGCGAGGTGCTGGGTACACATGTCGAGCAGAAAGGTTCGTATGTTTCTCCTGAAGCATTGCGTTTCGACTTCTCTCACTTCCAGAAAGTGACAGACGAAGAGATCCGCCAGGTAGAAAAGCTGGTGAGTGAAAAGATCCGTGCCAACTTCCCGCTGGAAGAACATCGCAATATGCCGATTGCACAGGCTCAGGCTCTGGGTGCTATGGCTTTGTTCGGAGAAAAGTATGGCGAAGAAGTACGTGTGGTTAAATACGGTTCTTCTATCGAGTTGTGCGGTGGTACGCATATCCCGGCAACCGGTATGATCGGTTCATTGCGTGTAGTGGCAGAAAGTTCCATTGCAGCAGGTGTTCGCCGTATCGAAGCGGTGACGGCCGAAGGTGCGGAGAACTATACATTTATATTGCAGGATTCAATGCGTGAACTGCGTGCTTTATTTAATAATGTACCTAACCTGGCGCAGACGATCCGTAAGTCTATCGAAGAAAATGCGGAATTGAAAAAGCAGGTGGGCGATTATGTGAAGGAAAAAGTAGCTACGTTGAAGAAAGAGCTGATCGCGAAAGCGGTAGAACGTCATGGTGTGAAAGTGGTTGTCTACCGTGGAGAAGCCAATGTGGATGCGATCAAGGACCTGGCATTCCAGATCAAGGGCGAAAGCAATATGGATGAAAAAGTATTCTTTGTGGCCGGAATTAAAGACGGTGCCAAATGTGCTTTGATGGTCATGTTGAGCGAACCGCTCGTAGCCGATGGCCTGGATGCAAGCAAGTTGGTGAAAGATGCTGCCAGACTGATTCAGGGTGGCGGTGGCGGCCAGGCTCATTTCGCAACTGCCGGAGGTAAGAATTCGGATGGCTTGGCTCAGGCTGTCGATCAGATTCTGGAAGCGGCTGATTTGAAATAAGGAAATATATTAGATATCTTTGTAAGAAAGGGGAAGTGCCGGTTGGTCTGGTATTTCCCCTTTGTTTTTTAGATTACAATGTCCCGTGTAAAATATTGTCACTACACCTTTTTTATTCGTAACCTTCCCCTATTTGCATAGAAATCACTGTTTTTAATGTATATTTGCCTGTGCAAAAAATACAAATCAAGTAGACTCTCATAGTATGAAAATGTGTAAACAGCAAAAAGTCTCCCGTATCCTGACCCTTTGCGGGGCTGCAGCGACCTCGTTGTTGCTTTGGGGGTGCAGTGGGGCAGGTGCAACGAACGAATCGTTTGAGCGATCCGATTATTATACCCGTGGTGTCGGTCAGTATCCCGGTAACCCGAAGGAGGATTTTTCTCCCGAACTGGCTCCGGACCATGCCAACTACCGGAATATAGCCCTTTTACGTTCGGCCTTCAACTCGTCCAGTCATGACTATAACCTGACGGCGCAGTTGGCAACAGACGGTATCGTGACCGATCGGCAACCGCAGTATCTGATCCTTTCTTCTCCTTCTGGCGAAGCCCCGCGGCGTGAACGCGAATGGATGATCGACGAGGGACCGTACTCACGGAACACCTTTGAAGGGGCAGATACTTATTTTCAGTTCTCGTTGAATAATTATGACCGAACGGCCGAAGAATTAAGGCTGACAGGTACACTTATCTATGATGACAAAGTAGCGACTGAAGGCTACGAAATTCTCTGCCAAGTCTCGCAAGACGGTGAAAAATGGGTGGAGATGGGTCGATTGGCAGGTAATGGATTGCCAGGCGACCCTGTGCGTTATCGTGTGCCGGTAACAGACCCGAATAAACAGACGGAACAGATTTCCATGCCGGTGCGTAAATTGAATGAAACTATACGCTTCGGCAAGGAAGGGCTGACGTTAGGGAAACGTGTCGACTTTTCCTATTTCCGGGTGGTGCTAAAGATGCCGGGTGCCCATAGCTGGGTGTTTACGGCAGCTGATTTTTATAAAGACGGACAGTTGGTGGAAATGAAACCATCCCAGTTCTTCAACAGTTCCTGGATGAGTGCTACGACAGGCGAAGAATGGCTGTATGTGGATCTGGGTAGCCGTTCCGAATTCGATAAGGTGATCCTGCACTGGATCAACAAAGCTGTAAAGGGTAAGGTGCAAATATCCGAAGATGCCAACCAGTGGACGGATGTGGCCGACCTGCCGGGCGGAGAAAGCCTGCTCGACGAGATAACGCTTGGCGGTAAGAAGAATGCACGCTACGTACGCATCCTGATGCAGCAACCGGCTAACGACAGCCGTTATATCCTGAGCGAACTGGAAGTAATGGGTAAGGGTGGCTTAGTTCCCCAACCTGTTGCCGAACCAGCCGTATCGAAAGGGATGATCAACCTGTCAGGTGGAAACTGGCAACTGCAACGGGCTTCCGAGGTAGCTGCTGCCGGTGAAAAGATATCCACTCCGGACTTCAAGCCGGAAAACTGGATCGTGGCGACTGTCCCGGGAACTGTCCTGAGCAGTTACAAGAATATCGGAGCTATTGCCGATCCGAATTATGCCGACAATCAGTTGCAGATATCGGAATCGTTCTTCAACTCCGACTTCTGGTACCGTGACGAATTTGAAGTGCCGGAAAACTTTAAGCAGGAGCGTCTGTTCCTGAATTTCGACGGTATCAACTGGAAGGCGAACGTCTATGTGAACGGTCGGAAGATCGGTCGTATCGAAGGCGCTTTTATGCGTGGTAAGTTCGATGTGACGGACGCTGTCGTTCCGGGTAAGAATGTGCTTGCCGTAGAGATCATCAAAAACGAACATATCGGTGCGATCAAGGAAAAGAATGCACAGAGCACAGACTTCAACGGTGGTATCCTGGGGGCCGACAATCCTACTTTCCATGCGACGATCGGCTGGGACTGGATCCCGACGATGCGCGGACGTAATATCGGTATCTGGAACGATGTGTTCCTGACAACGACCGGAAAAGTTACGGTTGCCGATCCGCTCGTGACTTCCGTATTGCCGTTACCCGATACGACTTCTGCTACACTGACAGCGGAGGTGATCGTAAAGAACCATGACACCAATGCCGTAAAAGGTATGCTGGAAGGCAAGGTGGGCGATATCACTTTCCAACAGCCGGTAGAACTGGCCGCCGGAGAGGAAAAGGCGGTTGTCTTCGATGCGAAAGACTTTGCCCAGCTGAAGATGGAGAACCCGCGTTTGTGGTGGCCTAAAGGATATGGCGAACCGAACCTGTATGATGCCAACTTCACTTTCAAGGTTGACGATAAGGTATCGGATACGAAAGACTTTAAAGTCGGTATCCGCCAGATGACTTTCAATGAAGATAATCATATCCTGAGCATGTTCATCAACGGCCGCCGTTTCATTGGTCGCGGAGGGAACTGGGGATTCAGTGAATCCAACCTGAACTATCGTGCCCGCGAATACGATATTGCCGTGGCTTACCATGCCGATATGAACTTTACGATCATGCGTAACTGGGTCGGTATGATCGGCGATGAGGAACTGTATGATGCCTGCGACCGTCACGGTATTATGATTTGGCAAGACTTCTGGCTGGCGAATCCGGCTGACGGACCTGATCCTTATTATCCGGAAATGTTTATCGCCAATGCCGAGGATTATGTAAAGCGTATCCGAAGCCACGCATCCATCGGTATCTATTGCGGACGTAACGAAGGTTTCCCGCCCGAACAGATCGACAAGGCTTTACGCCGGATCATTAAGGAAGATCATGCGGATATCCATTATATCTCCAGTTCTGCCGACGATGTGGTGAGCGGTCACGGCCCATACCGCATGCTTCCGGCTAAAGAATACTTCACTTTGAAGACCGGAAACGACAAGTTCCATAGCGAACGCGGTATGCCGAATGTGTTGACATACGAAAGTATGCTACGTACTTTCTCTCCGGAAGGACTGTGGCCACAGGATAACCAGTGGGGTATGCACGATTATACCCGTGAGGGAGCACAGGGTGCCACTTCTTTCAATGAAATCATTGCGAAAGGATACGGCGAACCTCAGAGTGCCAAGGAATTCTCCGAACTGGCGCAGTGGGTGAACTATGATGGCCACCGTAGCTTGTTCGAATCCAGAAGCCTGAACCGTAAAGGTTTGCTGATGTGGATGAGCCACTCTTGCTGGCCTTCTATGGTATGGCAGACGTACGATTATTATTTTGAACCGACAGCTGCTTATTTTGCCATCAAGAAGGCGTCCGAACCGCTGCATATCCAGTGGAATCCGGCAGCCGACGAGGTGGAAGTGGTAAATTACAGTGCCGGTATGCGTAAGGGACTGACAGCAAAAGTGCAGGTCTTGAATATGGATGCATCCGTAGCCTGGGAAAAAGAGGGAACGATCGACAGCAATGAAGATACGACGAATAAATGTATCAAGCTGGAATTTCCCTCCAACTTGTCGAAGGTCCACTTTATCAAGATGACTTTGACGGAGAACGGTAAGGTTATTTCTGATAACTTCTATCACAGAAGCCTGGAAGAAAACAACTATCAGGATCTGCGTACGCTTCCGAAAGTAGCGCTCCAGTCGAATATCTCTACAAACAAAGGGGCTGACGGAACATGGAACGGTAAGGTCGTTATTGAGAACACGACTTCCACTCCGGCATTGATGATCCGTGTCAATGTGGTTGGCGAGAAGGATGGCGAACAATTCCTGCCGATGTTCTATTCTGATAATTATTTCGCATTGCTTCCGGGAGAAAAGAAAGAGGTTAGCTTCCATTGGAAGGATGAAGATACCCGTGGTAATGCGCCGAAGGTAATTGTTTCGGGATATAATGTAGATTGATACAGTGTAAATCGGATAAAAAGTATTCATCCTTTCACCTGTAAAGGCTAATTTGTTTTTATACAAATTATTGTATGTCGTTATAGCAGGTGAATGATTTAATAGAAAAGGTGAACGGTTCATAGTAACTGTTCACCTTTTTATATGTCAGACCCTGTGGCGGGGAATGTTTGATCCTAGGCTGAAGCCTTTGCCACTGTAGTGGCAAAGTTGTGCCATACCTGTGGCATTGCCTTGCCATCGTAGTGGCACTCTTGTGGCATAGGCATGGCACTACCTGTCACTAGGTAGTCGTCGGTTGTTTTATCTGCCGTATAAATGTTTGGCAGAAGGTACAAATATGACATTGAGTTCGGGGTCCGGCATGTCCGGATCTAATGGGAACATAGGGCGGATGATATTCTTGTACGGAATGTTTTGGAAGTCCTGATCGACTCCTCCGCGGGTCAGTGCCATCACCCAGTCTGCCTTCATATTGTACCATTGATTTACCAGGTAGCCTTGCTTAACCATTACGATATCCATTTCACGAGGATCTATTCCCGTTCCTTCCAGGTTAGGTGTGGGGGAAGAAGTTCCTACAACGATATAAATACTTCCTGTTTTAATAATGGCTATGTTACTACGTCTTCTATATTGGGAATTGTCGGATGTCTGGTCCTGGACGGGACTAACATGCATGACTGTGCCTGATAACCAAACGGGAGGTTCATAAGAGTTGTCTGTCATGGCACCGACATAACCTTCTGCATGACCGCCCACACCGGCTTTTCGTGCAGCTTCGACCATCTCGTCTCCGGGAATGGAGCAATAAAGTAGTTTTTTACCGTCTGCCGACTGAAGTTCCGGACGTTTCAAGACCCGGGCCAGTGTCCATGTCACTTCACCCGATCCGCCACCTCCGGGATTATCCCCCATATCGCTGATAAAGAATGGTTTCTTATTACTGGCAATAGCGAGGTCAAGACATTTTTCGAGCGGATATCCGGGTGCTTCCAAAGTAAACTGGCGGCGAACATCCCAGAATTTTTGGGCAAGTTTCTTTGCGCCCGCTTCCACTTGTGCTTTATCATCGCCGTAAACCATTACTATTCCCTGATTGCGCCGGTCGTCTCCCCATACATAACCGATCCAGATACCGGCATCTATTACGCCCGGCATCGCTTCTACTTCGGGAACCATGGCATAGAGTGATTTAGCGGGTTCGGCACGTGTACTCGACCATTCCCCGGAAAGCAATACCGGGACGGCTACCCATGCCTTATATGCCGGACGTCCTTTGCCGGAAGCGAGGCGGTCGAGCAGGTTGACTACGCCGCGGCGATGTGATTCGCGGGAATCGTCGTGAGGTGCTTTGCGGTATGTTGTGATCAGGTCGGAGTTGAGGGCTACAAGCCAGGAGGCATTGCCATGAAGGTCCATCGTTGTTGTAATGAGGACATCGTTTCCGATAAGGCTGCGGACTTTTTCCATAAATTCGCCTTCCGGATCGGCTACTCCTTCCACGCTACAGGCTCCGTGATTGTAAAACCAAAAAGCATCGTAGGGCATGTTGGCTTTTATTATTTCAAGAGCTTCGTTGACAAAGGCGTCGTACGATTCGCGTGTAACAGGTCCGCGGCCACCGCCCCGGCCCATTAGGGAAGGGAGCCATGTAGCGGCTTGTCCCATGGCGGAGTCCGGACTCAGATAATCCGGTAAGGTAAGCGGTCTCCCGACTATCGGTTGCCTGTTGGGCATAAATACACTGTTCTCGATCTGTATACCGGCGATACCGATACGTGGTTTTTTCTGCTGTGCCGCGACATCATCGGCAAATGACAGGGCTAATAGGCAAAGACTCAGGAATAAGAAAACTTTCTTCATGGTTCGTTTAAATTTAATAGTATGACATAATATAAAATGCGGGAGAAATGTTTTTGTACAAAAACAAGGCTAAACATACTAAAAATATCTGAGAAACTATTTAATGTGAAGGGAAATTGTGACTAATATCCTGACTCACTGTTTTGTGTGTCAGGATACCGTGATCATTAGTCCGATGCCTTTTACAGTCTTGATACTGACCGCATCGTCCTGTGATAATAGTTTGCGGAGCTTCGTTACAAAGACATCCAGGCTACGGGAGGCAAAATAGTCATCTTCCGTATTCCAGAATTTATCGAGGATGATTTCCCGGCGGACAACCTCTTCCGGTTTGCGGAATAATAACTCCAATATGCCTGTTTCCCGTGGAGTCAGCAGTTGCTTGCTGCCGGAGCTATGACGCAGGGTGGCTTGTTCGGGCTCCAGTGTATATTCACCTATGGTCAATGTTCGTGTTTTGTCCTTTTCCGTAGTTCCCTGTTTCATGCGCAGCAAAGCCCGGACATGTGCGTCCAGTTCTTCCGGCAGGAAAGGCTTCTTGACATAGTTGTTCACCCCCAGTTCATATCCTTTTACCACATCTTTCGGAGAAACACGGGCTGAAGAGAAAAGGATCGGAATCTCTTCGTCTGTCTCCCGGATGCGGCGTACCATCTCATAGCCGTCCATAACGGGCATTTCGATGTCGGCTACGATAATGTCCGGTTTCATCTGCCGGTATGTTTCCAGACCTTCTTTCCCATTAGGAGCGATGGTCACTTCATAACCGCCGATCATGTCTTCCAGTCCGCCCTGAATGATATAACTCAGGTTGGCGTCGTCTTCTACTAATAACAATCTGATCATACTGTTGTCTCTTCTGTGGATATTGGTAATGAGAGAATGAACTCGCTGTATTTCCCTTCCTGGCTTTCGACGCTGACATAACCACCGTGCGAACGGGTGACGTTCATCACATAATTCAGTCCCAGGCCAAAGCCTGTGATACCGTCTGCCGTATTGTTCCGGTTGATCGAAGCCCGTTCAAACTTGTCGAATATATGATTCTGTGCGGAAAGTGAAATGCCGATTCCGTTATCTTTTACCTTGATTTGTGTGAATTGGTTATACAGGCAGGAGGTGATCTGTATATCGACCGAGTCCCCGGAATATTTGATCGCGTTATCTATCAGGTTGCTGACAGCCTCTTTCAGATATTCTTCATCTGCAAATATATCTTCTGCTTCTATATTTAATCGGAAGGTGACGGGTTTATTCGTCTTGGCTGTGAATAACTGTGTCAGTTCTTCCAGCATCGGGCGGATAGGGATATGGCTTTTTTCGAGTAACAATTGTCCATATTCCAGTTTGGAGATTGTCAGTACTTTGTTGGTCAAGGCGAGCAGGTGCTGCGCTTCTTCTTCCAGTATATCGAAGTATTTTTCTTTCTTTTCCGGTTTCATGTCGAGTTTTCCGCTTCGGAGGATACGGGCACCCATCAGGATTGAACTGAGAGGAGTCTTCATATCATGGATCATTGCATAGGAAAAGTCTTCCCGCATGTGTGCTATCTCGTCCTGCCGTTTGATGATATTGATTTGCTTCCGGATGCAAAGCAGCAGTATAGCCAATGCAATGGTTGTGCCGAAGAAAAAGTAAAGCAGCTTGCCGACCGAACCTGCCCGCGGATTGAGGATATGTGCCTGTACTCCCTGTGTGTCACTGATCGGATAAGTAAAAGTCCGTTGTTCGTTGAACAGGCGTTCGTAATCGGAGAAATACCGGATATCTTTCCGTAGCACTGTATTGGTAGCATTCAGGGGAACTGTGTCCATGCGAAAGATCAGTTTATCGAGATGCCGTTTGTCGAGTTCTTCCCGGAAAAGAGTGGGAAGAGCCTTTGTCCTATCCGCTTCATATTGTTCGGTTGTATGGCAGAAAGATTCGTGTATCTGTCGTATCAGTCGTTCTTTAGTCAGTGAATAACTGCGTCCTATCCATTGTCCCATCAGGAAGAGGACGATGAAAGTAGTGATTCCAGTTAATATAATGTAGAATGATTTTGTCATAATACTTTGCTTTCACTGCCAAAGATAGCTATTTCCGTTATTCTGTTGTCTTTCGTATTCTATCTTAACGTAAAGATAACGTTGGGATAACCTTCTGTCTCTTTCTTCCCCCGTATCTTTGCGATGTAGAAATGAAACAAACTTAATAACGGAACGATATGGAAACAAAAGAAAAGAATGTAGAAGAATATACTCATCCGCAGGGAGTAGAGGTTAAGGTAAGTGCTGCCCGGGTTAATCTAACTATGCTGGGTTTTATAGTTGTTTTTGTTGCTGCCGGAGTCATGTTGTTTAACTATGTTTGGGGAGAAGCGTCGAGTTATAGTGCCGGATATGAATTGGGAAGTATTGTCAGGCTTCGGGCTCTTAGCATCAAAGGGGCGATTATTATGTTTCTTTGTTGTTTGGTTTATACTCTGATTCAATATGGTTTGTTATATTGGTTTTCGGGAAAAGACCGGCAGGCGTTACGATGGAATACGGACTGGAAGTCGTGGGGATTTTTATTGAAGAAACCATTGCTTCTGAAATACTATCGTGTAGCATTGCTATCTCCGTTTATTCTGTTAGGGGTATTTCCAATGATACATGGCTTTTCGACAGGTAACAGCGCTGTTTATTTTACCGGTATCTTCTGTGTTGTCGCCAGTGCTGCCGATTGTTATTATTTCTGGAAACTTCGTTCTTTTGACAGTGACGATAAAATAGTAGATGGCGATGAGTCGCTGAGTGCGACAATTATAAAGGGTACTTATTGATAACATAAGCAAGTTTCAGACCAAAATCAGATAGACACACGAGTTTTTTTTATGGAGAGGGGGTATCAAAAGTCAGATATGCCCTCTTTGTGTTGTTATTGTATAATATACATATATGATACAGGAGTGAGTTATTGTTGATTCTTAAGAATAGCATATCGATGTAATATGTGAATTGATCAGGAAAAACCAATAATGAATTAGGTAAAAATATATTTTATAATAGAATAATATAATATGTGAAAATTAGTTTAAATAATTTGCTTTGTTTTTATAGATTAATAGGTGGTAATTTGGATAACAACTTAAAAATATGATAAAAACAACAGGTAAACATCTAGTAAATATTAAAAAATAGTTATATTTGCATCGAGAGATGTAGTAAAAGGAGATTTTGAGAAAGTGTATTTTGTTTTAATGTGAGTTTATTTTATTTATTATTAACCTTATTAACGTAGCTAGTATTAAATGAAAACCTATTACCGAGTACAGTTGGTTTTGGTTGCTTTGGCTCTGTCGTTTCCGGGAAGTATGATGGCAGAACAAGCTCCAAAAAGTGGTATCGAAACCGTAGCGCAGCAGAGCGGACGGATTACAGGTACAGTTGAAGATGAACTGGGCCCCGTTATCGGAGCAGCAGTTGAAGTTAAAGGAACCCATAACGGTGTAGTGACCGATTCTGATGGTCACTTTACGTTATCAGGAGTAAAAAACGGAGCTATTATCCGGATAAGTTTTTTGGGATATGTGACTCAGGAAATCCCTTATAAAGGACAGGCTACATTAAATGTAACTTTGGCTGAAGATTCCCAGGCATTAGGAGAAGTGGTTGTGACCGCTTTGGGAATTGCTAAAGATAGTAAAAAATTGGGTTACTCAGTAACCACGATCAAATCGTCCGATTTGATCAAAACTGGTACTCCAAATTTTGCTACTGCGTTATATGGTAAAGCTTCCGGTGTACGAATTCAAAACACGCAAGGTGGTGCAGCCGGTGGTGTCTCTATTACTGTTCGCGGTTTATCTTCTATCAATGGAAATACACAGCCGCTTGTTATCTTAAACGGTGTACCTATCCGTAATGGTAATTCGGGTACAGGTAGCAGCAACAGCTCCGATTTCTCCAATATCGGATTGGGTAGTACACAGATGGGTAGTGTCCGTTCCAACGGTTTGACTGATATCAACCCTGAAGATATCGACCAGCTGACCATCCTTAAAGGTGCTGCTGCTACGGCTCTTTACGGTTCGGAAGCAGCCAACGGTGCTATCGTCATCACAAGTAAGAAAGCCAAAGGTACCGGTATTACTGTAGACGTTAATGCTACATTTCAGGCCAATATGGTTGCTTATGTTCCTGAGATACAGACTAAATATGGTCCTGGTACAGGTAATGGCGACTGGACGGCAGAAATGATTGCAAATGATGGTTTCAGAAAAGATGCGGCAACCGGCAAATTATATCCGGCTTATAGTGCTTATCAATGGGGACCGGCTTATGATGGCAGGGAAGTATTGTATATCGACGGATCAACCCGTGCTTACTCTCCGATTTCCTCAAATCCGTGGAAACAATTGTTCCGTACCGGCACTGACCAGACTTATAATATCGCTATCAATCAAGGCGGTGAAAATTCATCAAACCGTTTCTCTTATACAACACTGCTGGAAACTCCTAATGCCCTGACTGGTTCGTATAGCAAACATAATTTCAGTTTGATTGGTAATTTAAAATTCAATGATAAATTGTCTTTGGATTATACGGCCAACTATATTACTCAGCATGTTGTAAACCGTTCGCAGGCATCTATCGGTATGTATGGTGGTTTCAACAATATGTTTGGTGCATTCCTGGATATTCCTCTAATGAAACAAATGTACAAGACAAGCCTGGGTTATAAAAATAACGATAGAGGTTCCGGCCCGACACCTAATGAAGCTTTTCAGTATGGTTCTGATGGTTTTGTACATGGTGTACGCGAAATATTGTGGGATACCAACGAACATGAGAGCGATGAACTGGAACAACGTTTGATTGCCAGTGTAGCTCCAACCTGGAAGATTTTCCCGTTCCTGACAGCTAAGGGACGTCTTTCTACTGATTATACTTTCTCAAAAATGACAGATCAAAGTAACTCATCATTCCCTTCTGCAGCCAGTACAAATGAATCCAGCGGCAGCTATTCTACTTTGTCTAAATATTATCAGGTGACTTATGGCGACATCATGTTGATGTTTGACAAAAGTTTGGGTGAGAAGTTCAATTTGACGGCTAATGTGGGTTGGCAGGCACGTTCTGAGAAGATGAACAGTTTGTCGCTTGGAACAAACGGAGGTCTGATGATTGAAAATACATTCATGATCGGTAACTCTTATAAGACAATCAATGTTAGCAATGATAACGAACGCAAGATGGAACTGTTGAAAACAGCCTGGTTGGAAACAATCGGTCTCTCTTACGATGATTTTCTGTTCCTGGATTTGACGGGTCGTCAAGAAAAATCTTCTACACTGCCAAAACATAGCCGTAGTTATTTCTATCCTTCCGGAAGTGTAAGCTTCTTGTATACGGATGCTTTCAGAGATAATATGCCTTCCTGGTATGGTTATGGTAAGCTGCGCGTATCTTACGGTATTGTTGGTAATGCTCCAGAAGCGTATGCAGCTAATATGGCGTATACATTCGGTAGCGGTCCGGGTTGGAGCTACAACCAGGTACCGAATAATTTGGGTAACGAAAACCTGAAGCCTGAAAAGACAAAAGAGTTCGAAATCGGTATCGAAAACAAATTGTTCAATAATCGTGCAGGTTTCGAGGTTTCTTATTACAATAAGAAAATTACCGATATGTTGTTGAAAACGGCATTGGCTCCATCCAGTGGTAGTGAAACTATGTGGGTGAACTCAGGTGTCATGAGTAATAAAGGGGTTGAAATTTCTGCTTACGGTACACCGATCGAAACGAAAGACTTCAGCCTGGAGTTGAAAACTAACTTGGCTTTCAACAAGAATAAGATCGAATCTCTGGTTGAAGGCATCAATTTTGTTGAAACAGGCGATTTTGCCAGCAAAGTAGGTAAGAACTATTCTTATGTAGGGCGCCCGATGGGGGACTTCCTTGCAGCAGTCAATCAGGTAGTGGAAGAAGGTCCGTATAAAGGTCGCAAGATTGTTAATTCTGACGGTAATTATGTGATGTCACAAGACTATGAGTTTATTGGTAACGCTATGCCTAAAGTTGTCGGTGGTCTGGGAGTTACTTTGTCTTACAAACGTTTTGTATTGGATGTCATGACTGACTTCCGTTTTGGCGGCTACATCGCTAACGATTGCTATCGTTATACTATGGCTACCGGTGTGAACCCTGAGACAGAGAATCGTGAAGGGGAAGGATTCTTACCGTATACATATACAAACGGACTTACTGCTCAGACCGGTATCATCCTGGAAGGTGTTGTTTCTGACGGAAACGGAGGATGGAAGGAGAATGACAAAGTAATCGCTTACGAAGATTATATTAATTCAAAAAATGCCTGGGGAACTTCACCGGGAACCCCGAATGCCACTTATCAATTCTTTAAGAATAATTGGTGGAAACTTCGTGAAGTATCTTTGTCTTACAATTTCCCGAAAGATTTGGTCAAACATGCTGCGCTAAAGAACCTGACTTTGGCTGTATTCGGCCGTAACTTATTCTATTTTCATAAGTCTATACCTAACTTCGATCCTGAAACAAGTAATGGTACAGACTGGAAGAGTCAGCTGAGTATTGGAGGTTCTGCTTCTCCGACGCGTTCGGTGGGTGTTTCTCTGCGCGCAACTTTTTAATCACAACATAATTAATACGTGGAAAATATGAAAAAAATATTTCTATATTCAGCATTGCTGGCTGCAATGGTTGCATTCAATGGGTGTAGCGAAGATGATTTTGACAGCAAATATAAGGATCCGTCAAAGGTTTCTGAGGTAACATTGGATAAAATGATGTCCGGGTGTATGCTTAGAGCCAACGATTGGGCTTGTTCTACTTATGGACGTTATTTCGGCTATGACCCTCAGTTGATGGGTAAACTTGCCAACTCTTTGGGATTTACTTTAAGTGGTAGTGTTTATTATGATGATGAATACGAGGATTACGGACAGCCTTATAATAGTTACCCGTCGATGGTGACCGATTTCAGGAAAATGCAGGAAGTATATGATGCACTTCCTGATGAAGAAAAACCAAAAAATGAAGGATATCTGTTGGCTGCCGAAACGCATCTGTATGGTATGATGATTTTCATTTTAAGTGAATACAACGATATTCCTTTCAATGAAATTGGTCTGGTCGCTCTTAACGGTGATGTATCTTATGCCAATCCGCATTATGAAGATGGTCAGCAGTTATTTGAAATGATCCTGGATAGGCTGGGTGAAATCGATAAGACATTTGCTACGATAGAAAAACCTTCTGCTTTTGGCGGACAGGATTTTATCAACAAGGGGGATATGACGTTGTGGCGTCGTTATGCGAACTCTCTTCGTCTGCGTGCAGCTTTGCGTGTGTCTACACAAGGTCCTTTGGCTGCAAAGGGGCAGGCTATTTTGAAGGAGATTTTGGAAGGCGATTATCCGATTGTTGAAGATCTTGAACAGAATATCAAGATCGCACGCCAATCATCCGGTCCGTTGGATATCGAAGGTGGATCCGGTTTCGACTGGCATAATCTGCAGACAGGAAGTGCAGAGATGATCAACCGTATGCAAAAAGCCGGTGACGGTGGTGTATGGGTAGAAGGACAGGATGACCCTCGCTTACCGTTGATGTATTGTATGGCAACAGCTAATGGGGAACAACCGACTGATGTAGAAAGTGAAGTGGTAGTTGGTGATCCTCTTAAAACAGGTATCGCTCTTCCGAGTGTATTCCGCGGTGCTTCAGCTAATACAAGCTATGACACTTTCAACGACATGTTCTTCAATCGTTTGAATAGAGGGTATTATTCCCGTGTACGTAGAAATGGATTCTTCTGGGGAAACAAAAACTGGGATCATCAGATCGTTTCTTCTTTTGAAATTCAGTTTATAAAAGCAGAAGTTTATCAACGTGGCTGGGTAGCCGGGGATGCTAAAGCTGCTTTCAAAGAAGGCATCAGGCAGTCTATTAAGTTTTTGTTCAAATATCAGAATGGACGTTCCGTGACAGAAACGGATAATGGGGATAGCGACTATTTGAACGGGAAGCAGCAACGTTATGTGATTAATCCGGATCAATCTATTTACGATGATGCCTGGATCGATCAGTTTGCTGAAGCAAGATGGTCGACTCATATTAACGGAACTCCTTATACCGATGGTAATCTGGAAGCTATCCTGGAGCAGAAATGGGTGGCATTCGGTTATCTTTACTGTGGTGAACAGTGGTGTGATTTGCGCCGTACGGGATATCCGCGTATGTATTACGAGAAAGATCACGATGTAACTGCGATTGTTCCTTATCCTTGCAACCGTTTACGCTATATTGCTAATGAACGTAATTACAATGTTCACTTCCAGGATGAAGTCGGTACATACGACAACTATGCGGATGTATTGTTTTGGGCAAAAGCTGATTGGCATGATGGACCTACCTGGTAAGAATCTTTTTATCTGAAAAATAAAAGCCGGCTAAACTATATAGGGGTAACCGGCTTTTTGCAGTTTTTGGTATGCCATGATCTTTGATAATCGGATTACAAATAATACCTTTGTAACCAGATGCAAAAAGATAAATATATGGCTGATCAAAAAGTAGTGATTAGTAAGGACCTGAAAGCTGACTTACAGGAATTTCTTACTTCATTGGATTACGATAAATTGTTTGTTCTTACCGATACAAATACACAGGAAAAGTGTTATCCGTTGATACAAGATGTGCCGGCAATTAAAGATGCTCCGGTAATAACAGTCGATGCCGGTGATACGCACAAAGGGTTGGAAGCCTTGTCGAACATATGGATGCGTCTTTCTAATGAAGGTGCTTCCCGTAATTCGCTGTTGGTAAACCTGGGTGGCGGTATGGTGACGGATATGGGCGGTTTTGCAGGTGCAACTTTTAAACGCGGACTGAAGACTGTGAATATCCCTACGACACTCATGGCCTCGGTAGATGCCGCTGTAGGAGGAAAGACCGGTATCAATTTTAACGGATTAAAGAACGAAATAGGTTCTTTCTATCCTCCGGAATGTGTATTCATCGATTGTGAATTCCTGCGTACATTGGATCGGGATAACCTTTTATCCGGTTATGCGGAAATGATCAAACATGCACTGATCAGTTCGATGGATACTTATGCTACGGTCATGTTGTTCGATCTCGATCAAAAGATGGATTATACTTTCCTGAATAAGATGGTGGCACAATCGGTTGCCGTGAAGGAACGTATCGTGGCAGAAGACCCGAAAGAACACGGTATCCGTAAAGCTTTGAACTTTGGTCATACGATCGGCCATGCATATGAAAGCCTTTCTTTTAAAAAGAGCCGTCCGTTGCTGCATGGACATGCGGTGGCTGCCGGTATCGTGAGTGAGTTATATCTCTCGCATAAGCTCTGTGGTTTTCCGTCAGGTAACCTGAGCCAGGTCATTCAGTATATCAAAGAATATTATCCTCCTTTCGTCTTCGACTGCAAGGATTATGAAACATTGTACGAACTAATGACGCATGATAAGAAGAATGAGGGTGGTATTATCAACTTTACTCTTCTTTCTAAAATAGGTGAAGTTCAGATAAATCAGCAGGTGACAAAGAAAAAAATATTGGAGTCGTTAGATTTTTACCGCGAAAGTTTTGGCGTATAAAGGAAAAATCTTACCTTTGCAGCCGTAAAGAAAAACGGGGTGTAGCTCAGCCCGGTTAGAGTACGCGTCTGGGGGGCGTGTGGTCGGAAGTTCGAATCTTCTCACCCCGACATATAGCTGAGCAAGCGATAAAAAGAGATCTACAATTTACTTGTAGATCTCTTTTTTTATCTCCGGATTACTGTTTTTTGTATAAATTAGTGGCGTCAACGATTAAATTAGGTTACTAATATGAAGCATAAGAATCTTTTCAAATATCTTGTCAGTAGTGAAAAAGACTTGCTTTGGGGATTGATTGTCGATAATGTGGGACATGCGGAGATACCCCCAAATTATGAGGTTTATCCGCCTAAAGTGGGCCATCCTGTCGATTATGATTTTAATCCGCAAAATGGGCGTATACTTGATAACTATCAGCTCGTTTATATATCGAAAGGTAGTGGCACTTATTTTAAGTCTAAAGACGAAAGTCTTTCGATAAGTGCAGGTGATATGTTGATAATACCGCCTTATACATGGCATAGTTATTTTCCGGATAAAAAGAATGGATGGGAGGAATATTGGATTGGAATGCGTGGACCTCATTTGGATGCAAGGTTTAAAAATGGATTTTTCAGTGCAGAGAGATTGGTCTATAATGTCGGTCTGCAAGAAGAGATCATATCATTATATAATCAGGCTATCGAATTAGCTCTTTTGGAACAGTCGACTTATCAACAATTGTTGGCAGGGATCGGTAATCTTATTTTAGGAATGGCTCTCTATTATGACAATAACCAACATTTTGCCAACGATACAATGATCAAATACATCGATCAGGCCCGTGTTATTATGAGAGAGAACTACCTGACTAATATGTCACCTCAGGAAGTTGCGCAGCAAATTAATATGGGTTACTCCTGGTTCCGGAAAAAATTCAAAGAATATACGAATGTCTCTCCGGCTCACTTTATGCTGGAACTCAAATTGAATAAAGCGAAAGGTCTGTTACTGAATACCCCTTTAAGTGTCAAAGAAATATCCTATACGATAGGATACGAAGATGCAGCCTATTTCACAGCCCTTTTTAAAAAATATACCGGATTTACGCCTTTGGCTTATAGGGAGCAGTTTTCTTCGAATGAGATGCAGAAATCATGAAATATCATACCTTTCCACACTCTTCTGTCAACGTCAATCCGATACCTCTGATTGTTTTGATGGATACCAGTGGATCATCTTCCAACAGTTTTCTTAGTTTGGCGATGAAAACATCCAATGTGCGGGAGGCAAAATAGTCATCTTCTGTATTCCAGAAACGGCTGAGGATCGCTTCACGTTTTACTGTCTCGTTTTTATTATCAGCCAGGAGTTGTAATATCTGAGCTTCACGTACGGTCAGAACTTTCTTGGTGTTTGTATTGTCATTACGAAGAGATGCGTGTTCCGCATCCAGTGTGTAGGAACCTATTTTATAGTATCCGCTCTCGTTCCTTGTTTTTGCACCATCTTTCATTTTTAGTAATCCGTGGATATGGGCATCTAATTCATCCGGGACAAAAGGCTTTTTGATATAATTGTTTACACCGATTTTGTAACCTTCCCTGACATCTTTAGGGGAAGTAAGGGCAGATGCGAATACGATCGGAGTATCGCCATCTGTTTCCCGGATACGTTCCACCATCTGGAAACCATTCATGACAGGCATATCGATATCGGAAATAATAATATCCGGATGATGTTGTTGCCATGCCAGCAAACCTTCTGCTCCATTTCCGGCGGTAATGACTTCGTAACCGCCGATAATCTCCTGTAATCCGCTTTGTATGATATAAGACAGAGTCGGGTCATCTTCTACTAGAAGTAATTTTATCATGATATTGTTGTTATTCGTGGAATGTATAATGTAAATTCGCTGAATTCTCCTTCTATACTGTTTGCAATCACTTTCCCTTCATGGGCTTCCATCACCTGATATACATAATTCAATCCCAGACCGAATCCGGTCGCTCCCCCGGTGTGAATCCGTTGGGTTGCGGCTGCCCGTTCAAACTTGTTGAATATTGTTTTCATATCTTCTACCGAAATACCGATGCCGTTGTCGCGAATTTTGATAAGTGTGTATTTCTCTGTCTCTAGTGAACTGATATGTATATCGACTGATTTATTCGAATATTTGATTGCGTTGTCTATCAGATTACTGATTGCTTCTTTCAAAAATTCTTCATCGGCATATACCGTGTCTGTTTGCAGGTCGGTTGTGAAATGCACGGTTTTATCTGTTTTAGCCGTGAATTTTTCTTGCAGATCCTCTATCATAGGCTGTAGATCAATGATCGCTTTGGCGAGTTCCAGTTTGTGATTCTCCAGTTTGGAAAGTGTCAGAACCTTATTGGTAAGCATTAACAAATGATCGGTTTCGTTTTCGATGATAGAGAAGTATTTTTCTTTTATATCAGGTTTGTTATCCAATCTTCCGCTATGCAGAAAATTCGTACACATGATAATCGAACTGAGGGGCGTTTTCATGTCGTGAATCATGGCGTATGAGAAATCTTCTCTTACCCGGGCTATTTTGTTTTGTTTGTTGATGATTTTTATCTGATAAATAATACAGTAAACGACAAAGATCATGATCAGGCCGGTCGCAACAAGCAATAACCCCATCTGACGGAAAATAGCCCAGTAGGGATTGGTTAAGACAGCTTGCAGCCCTAACTTATTGTTTGACTTGATAATCGTTATATCTGTTTGTAATGTTTGAGAGTTGGGAGGTATTTGGTAATCAGGAACAGAGCTGTTTAAAACAATCCCCGCGGAATCGACCAGATTGCAGGTCGTTTGCGTATGGATATTGGCCTGTTCCAGTAGGCCCTGATAAATAGAGTCCAGTTTATTTAATGAGACAGGAGAATGAAAGAGTGTGTCCAGTGTCTCTTGCAGAAATAGATGGACTTGGGATGTCATTGATTCACTGTCTTCTATATTGTCTCCTTCCAGATCCAGATGAAAATTTTTCTCGATCAATACATCGTTCCCGTCATTATCAGTACAGTCATCCATTCTCGTTTGTAATTCTGTCGTAATGGCGTTTTTGAACAACTCATTGCTCTTTTTGATAGTTTCGTTCTTAACGGTCGAGTAGGTCGTGAATAACCAGATACCCTGTAAAGTTAAAATGGCAAGTAATCCGCACAGAGTTAGTGCTTTTATCGGTTTATTATTCATATTCCATTATCCCTTTTCTCCGTTAACCTAACGTTAACCCGGCATTAACCCAGCCCGGGGATGCCTTGTTTTACCTTTGTTGCATCAAAGATAAAGAAATTAAATCAGAGAGAATATGATACGCAAATGTTTTTTATTAGCAGTCGGTATATTGCTTACCGGAATTATGGTGAAAGCGCAAGTCGTTAGAGGAAAAATAGTTGATGCATCACAAGTACCGATAGAGGCTGTGACGGTGGTGATGCAGACAATCGATTCTACATTTATAGATGCTGTCATAACAGATACGGAGGGGAATTTTACGTTGAAACAGAATCCGGACAAATACCGTTTGATCTGTCAGCATTTATTATTTCGAACTCAAATAAGAGAATGTTCAGGACCGGATGCCGGAATTATAACAATGCAGGAGCAGGACTATGCACTGGCTGAGGTAGTGATCAAAGGAGAACGTCCGCAGGTGAAGGTTGAAAACGGAGCGCTTGTATATGATATGACAGCACTGGCCGAAAAATCGACAGCCGGTAATGCATACGAATCGATCCTTCATCTACCGGGAGTCATGGAACAGAATGAAAATATCAGTCTGGCCGGAGCTGGGGATGTAACGGTTATCCTGAATGGAAAACCTTCTTCGATGACGACTGAACAGTTGTCCAATCTATTGAAAAATATACCTGTTTCTGATGTGGAAAAAGCAGAAGTGATGTATAATGCACCGGCAAAATATCGTGTCAGGGGAGCCGTGATCAATCTGGTCCTGAAAAATATGAAATCTGAAGATCCCTTTGTACGCGGAGAAGTAGGAGCGGGATATAGCCAGGCCCACTATGCCAATGGCAACGGACATGCGAATCTATCTTTTGTAGGTAAGAAACTGTCTGTTGATATCCTTTATTCTGCCGGATATAATAAGAGTATTCTCAATAATGATATCCTGTCTCATCATAAGATTGGAGATAAAATATATGATATAGAGCAATATAATAAGGGCGAACGTTGTAACCTGACACATAATATGCGTGCAGCTTGGGACTATCATTTATCGGAAAACAGTAATTTGAATGTGGCGTATACTTCTGCAATCACTCCGGATAAGAAAGCCGTAGAAAAGTCATCCGGTAATTTTTCCGAATCTCTAAACAGTAAGGCCGGAGATGAACAAATGCATAACGTGAATATGGATTATAAATCCGGCTTCGGATTGAATGCTGGTCTGGATTATACCTACTACGCTTATCCGACGACTCAGGACTATACCAGCCGGAATGAAAGTTCGGTACAACGTTTTTTGACGGATGCCAGTCAGACGATCAATCGCTGGAATGCTTATGTCGGGCAGACACATACTTTGCCGGATGACTGGGAGTTGAATTATGGAATCAACTTTACATTTGCAAAAGATAAGAGCCTGCAGGTTTACCGTCCGCAGGATGGTTCCGATATGTCCGCGATGGATACCTATACAGACCTGAAAGAGGAAACTTATAATTTTTATGGAGGTGTTGAAAAGTCTTTTAATGAGAAGGTCTCTTTCTCGTTGTCAGTAGCGGGCGAATATTATAAATTGATGGATTATAAAAAGTGGGCGCTTTATCCAACTATGCAGTTAAGCTATGCTCTTTCCGGCAACCATATTTTCCAGCTGGGATTTTCTTCCGATAAGACATATCCCGAGTATTGGACCATTCAGGAATCGGTCAGTTATATGAATGGATATACACTGCTTTTGGGTAATCCGGCTTTACGGCCGTCTACCGATTATACGGCAGAACTGACTTATATTTTGAAAAGTAAGTATATGTTCAATGTATATTATAGTTACATAAAAGATCTGTTTACCCAACTGGCCTATCAGAGTCTGGATAAACTAGCTTTGATTTACCAGGCAATCAATTATGATTATGAAGAAAATTATGGAGCAACGATAACTATACCTTTCTCTGTCGGTAGTTTCTGGAACTCGCAGGTCACTTTAGATGGTTCTGTCTTCAGGGATGTTTGTAATTCTTTTCATGATATCAGTTTTGACCGGACTAAATTCCGGGGAATAGCTATGATGAACAATACGTTTAAACTGTTTACGAAACCGGATATCCGACTGGAACTGAATGGAATGTATATGTCTTCATTTATACAGGGCTTGTATGATATTTCCTCTGTATGGAAAGTAGATGCCGGATTAAAATGGACTTTTGCGGATAAGAAGGCGGAGTTGAGATTGAATGCGAACGATCTGTTCGATTCATACGATCTGAACTCTAAAGTGAATTACAAAGGACAGAACCTGATAATGAATCAGCGACGTGATAGCCGGAGTCTTTCAGTCTCTTTTGTTTATAAGTTCGGAGGTTATAAAACGAAGGAACATAAATCGGTCGATACTTCCCGGTTTGGATTTTAGCAGAGATATCGTTAAAATTCGATTGTTTTCTTTTCCCTCTCATTTTTAATGGTAGAGTTTCGTTCAGGGAATTTACTGTAACCTCGACCAAAACGGAAAGATAATTTTAGCAGGAACATATTGTTGTATGATTCCAAATGGCGGCAAGTATTTTCTTTGTAAAGTGAAGTATCCAGTACCCTCAGTTGGTTACGTCTGATGCCTGCTGAAATGGGAGGGATGTAAGAGAGTACCAAGGATAACCGTTTATCCCAAAATGACTTATTAACAGATATCAGCCAATTGTCTTTATCGACCATTTGATATCCTTGGCTGAGTATCTGTTTTTTCATGTTCCGGTAATATCCGATTTCGAAACCGAAGGATTTGACAGGATGGTAATAACTTATTTCAGAATTAGCAAGCCATCCGTCCGGTTTTTTTTTGATTTCGGCATTCAACCCTTCTCCGAGATAATATGTCACTATATTCTTGAAACGGACATATTTACCGATGGGTTGATCATAAGTAATTTGAAGGCTATATTCTCTCATGTTTATATTACTGAAAGACCTGTATAGCTTATATCCCTTTTCGATATATAATTCACTGCTCTCATCATGGATATAATCAAATGCAGGAGTAATCGTTACCCGGTCTCCTAATGAAACCCGAAAGGTTATGTTATGCCGGATGGCGGATTTCAATTCAGGGTTTCCTATTTGTGTCAGGAAAGTATCGATAATCAGGCTCATGGGGCTAAGCTGGTATAATGAAGGATAATGCTGGTTTGTTGAATAACTTGCGTTTACGTTTATGTTTGTATTAATATTGAGATTTGCCTGTATGTAAGGTAAAATCCGGGTATAGTTACTTTTTATATCCCTGTCGTATGAGTTTATGTGTTCGATAGCTGCCCCGATTTTAGTTTGGAATTTCCTTGAAAAATTGAGCATCATGTATGTAAATGCCTTATTTCGGTATTCCCGGTAGTTTAAAAAACCTCTGCCGTGACTACTCTCCGAGCCATACATTCTCCAGGCATTGGAATATCCCAGGTTTATCGACATTTGAGGGGATAAGATGTATTTTCCTTCAATATTGAGTAGGGTGTGATTTTTATATTCATTATACATATCCTGAGCTATATAATTTGAGGCATCGTTCTGGTCGTATTTGTTTTTGATATCGTTGTAGTAATAGTTGTATGAGAAATCAGTGTATAACCGGAAGCGCTCACCGATCTGTCCCTGGTAAAACAGTGTGCCGACAAAAGTATAGTCAGATGTGGCGTTTTCAGTTGAGTTTTTGATTGTACGTCGGTTCTCGTTAGTTATATCCGTGCGTTCCATGGTGTATATCAGGTTTGTTTCTGTTTTTCCTGATACATAATCGCCTTGGAAACTAATTGTTTGCATCGGCGTGATCTGGTAATTGATTCCGGTTGTGATGGTATTGCTCTTACGTTTGTACAGATCGTTGGGCGTGTTTCCCGGAGTTTCCGATAAAAGTTCTATGCCTCTGTAGGTAAGGTTTTTGGATACAGGTAAGTTTTGGTTTTCTTTACTATGGAAATAGGTTGTATAAAAATTGATTTTATCATGTGTGTAACTCATTCCGGCTACAGGCCGGTTCAGAATCCATGGCTCGCTTCTGTTTAATCCGGAAAGGCTGATCGCTGAAAAATTGGAAGAGTAGATCTCATATCCCCGATAATCTTTATTCAGAATGAGATTGATGATGGCTGTATAATCGTCGGATACGAAACGACCGGATGGCCCGTTGATCACTTCTACAGCCTGTATTCTACCAGGCGACAGCTGTTTGATATAGTCTTGTGACTGTTGTATTCCATCCACTAGCAGTAATATCTTCTTACTTCCGTTGACACTGAGAGTATTGGCTACTTTATCAAAATAGAGACCGGGTATTTTATGCAATAAATCTTCCGTATTAACAGCATCCCTGCACATGTCGGAGGTTATGAGATAGCTGTTACGGTCTATTTTATGGCGGACTTCATTTGCTGTAACAATTGTTTCAGCCAGTGGAATTGTAATCGTTTTCAATAGAAATTTACCCAGGTTCGTCCCGAATGGAGAGATATCGTCGGTTATTGTTTCATATCCCAGGAAGCTGATTCTGATCTTTTGGGGAGATTCGGAAACCGGGAGTTTGAATATCCCTTTTTCATTTACTATTCCTGTAATTAAGCTGTGGTTGTTTGCATTGAGTAAACTTACTGTTGCGAATGTCAGAGGTTCTCCTGTTTCCCTGTCCGAAACGGTTCCGGTGAAAATAACTTGTTTATGATGTCCGGATAGTTCGGTGTATACATTTTTGTCTGTAATTTGCTTATCTGACGGAATGATAATGTATACATGATTTATTTTTTCAACTTTGAACGGCTTGTTGTTTAGCAGATAATAAAGGGCCTCCTCCGGATTCCTGAATGTTTTCGAGACAGATATGTTGTAAGCGGATAAAGCTTTGTTATCAAAGGATATTTCTATTCCAAGCATTCCCAAAACAGCATTTAAGGGTTTATTGGTTACGGATAGCTGCATTTCCTGTGAAAATGTAGCTATCGTACATATTAACTGTATGAAAATGATGATAATTGATTTTTTCACTTATTCTATGCTGAATTTGATACCAAAAGGTTTACCAATGATTTTAAGTACTTCATCCGGTTTTGTGATCCTGGAAAAATTACCCGTGTAGACATATCCCGTCGGAAAGTCTGCTTTTACCCGAATATTATATTGACGTTCTACCTCACTGATCACTTCAACCAGTGGGACTCCTTCAAAAACAAATTTGTTTTCTATCCATGCGACCGATTGACTTGTATGGATATTTTCTTCAATGGTCAGTTTACTGTCGTGATAAGTTAATTGCATGTTCGGGTCGAGGGTTGTCACTTTATCGAGGGTTGCCACTTGCACTTTTCCGGTCAAACAGGTAACGCGGTATTTGTCCGGACGTGAAAATACATTGAAGCTGGTTCCTAATACATTCACCTTGTTCTGGTTTGATTTTACTGAAAAGCGTTTTCCTTGCTTGACTTCAAAGAAGGCTTCCCCTTCAAGCTCTACATTTCTCGATACAAACCATCGGTAAGGTTTATAAGTAAGTCGACTGTCGGCATTGAGATTTACTCTGGAACCGTCCGGGAGTGTAACAAGAAGGTGTGATCCCCGTTCTGCAATTTGGGTTACACTGTAAGATTGGCTGATTATGGTTCCGGTTAAAATTACTACCAGAAGGATCACAGCGGCATATTTCCCCAAAGAAATATGCCGGATCTTCTTTGAAAGCGGAACATTTTCAAGGTCGGCAAAAGCTTCCTTCCAGATATCTTCTTTGCTTTTGCTCCAGCGAGGGATTATTTTAATTTTCTCCGGTTTCATTTTTTCGTTTTTGTTAATAATGCTCTCTTTAGAAATTGTAATGCTGAGTTCATCCGTTTTTCAACCGTTTTGATACTTATATCGAGGCGTCCGGCAATTTCGTGATATTTTAATTCGTCGTTCCGGCTCATCAGGAAGACAACACGTTGTTTTTTTGGCATCTGTTCCAAAGCTCTGGCATAGGATGAGGCCAATTCTTTGAATAGAATTTCGTCTTCGGGTGACAAGTCTGGTTCGTTATCGTAGATCATTTCCTGTTCAAAATGGTTACGGCTTGTTTCTTTTCGGTAAGCACTTATGACCATTTCATTTGCTATTTTATATAAAAGGGCTTTCAGATTGTTTTTATGTAATTGTTCTTTTTTCTCCCATACTTTCATGAATATTTCTTGTGCCATATCCGAAGCCGTGTCGATGTCACCGCATCGATAAAATATGAAGCTCCGAATGGCATCGAAATATGTATCGAATAAGAGTTTAAACTCCTTTTTACTTAGCATTAAGCGAACAGGTTGTCGTTGATCTATTTTTTGTACTTATTCACTTTTTTCATATACCGGATAAATTTACCCCATTCATTTGCAATGGCCTGCATATTCTTATCACGTGCTTTTTGTATTTTATCCTGAGGTTTTAGAACGGATATTTCAGGGTAGCCATCGTTTATATAAAATTTATTTTCAGTCATGTTGTAATATAATACCGGAGAATTGTAAATCTGGGAATTGATATCTGTGACCTTGATAGTCGAAAATAAAAAATCGTCATCCAGATAAAATTTGATATCGGTATAAAATGAAATAGATTTTTGCAGATAGTAATTATCTTTGAACCGGATCTCGTTCGTTGTTTCATTGAACCAGAGGATATCATTTCCCGTAAGGATAATTTGTTCTACGGATTCACTGATTGATTTCATACCGGCAGATTTTGTATCTGCTTTTACCATGAGTGTGGAGTAGCTGTCTTCCGGGGAAGGATTTTGCTCATCATTTGTACAACTGCTCATAAATACAGTAAAAAGCAATACAGATAGAATTAAAGAAACCCCTTTCATATTATGCATATTATTAATGGATTAAAATTACTACATCTTTTTGAAATAGTAACCGCATGAGTTCTGATATTCCCTATGTTGTCTTTCGTGATTTAGTATCCTTTAACTGTTTTACCATGATCAGGCATGGATGATGAAATAGTCGTGACTATTTTTTTACCATATTGGCGGACGGTCCAGTATCTGAACTTTCATTTGTACCTCAGAGCTTGCTCCGATAAATCCAAGGCCGCCTGTTACATTCTGCGGAACGATAACGGGTTCCATAAATGTATCGTTATAATTCTCTGAATCCAGACAGTTCATGGCGCGCATATAGCGGTAATCTGCTTTGGTGATGCTGAGAAGGTGGATGATGGCGTCTGTTTGTATACGTACTGCCTCATATCTGTTATTGAAATCGTAGAAACGCGTATATACATTCAGGGTGTAGGAGCCGTTTTCGAAACGACTGTCTGTGAATATATTGCGTACATTTTGGATTGTCATATCCAGGATGCCGAATTCATCGTCGTCGGCAGTAGTCAGATGACCGTCGGTCAGTACGATATCTTCCTGGTTGATGATTTCCGGATAAGATATATCGAAAGGTAGCGAATCCCTGATACCGGTTTTTAAATCTACTGTATAAGACTTTTCCCCTATGGCTAACTGATAATAATTCCTTTTGCCGGGCAGATCATCGAATGTAATCCTGTACCGTATACAGTCGGCCATGTAATATCCTATTTTAATTTTAGTAAGAAGGGTATCTATCCGCATGATCTTTTCTATAGGTTGGGGAATCTCTACTTCTGCCCATGCGTTATATTGACCGTCTTCAGCAGTAGCCTCCAGACGTACATGGTCGCCCGGATGAAAAATGGTTTGCAAGCGACATACTTTCATGCTGTCGCTGGAATTCCATAGAACTATTTTGGACTCGGATACTTCTTTTTTTTCATTATTGACATAAACTGTGACGGAGCCATTGCTTACTAATGTCATCTTTTCACTATCGATAATATATAACTGTACTTCGTTTTCCTCCTTCTCAGCTTCCAGGATGGCATTCATTAATAATTGCGGTTTCTGGTATTTGTCGTTGAACGGTATTTCGTTCTCACAAGCAGAGAAGAGCACGATGCCAAGTAGGAGTAATATGAATAAATGCTTTTTCATATCTGATATCTTTAAAATTTGAATGTATAAGTTACTGCCGGAATACAAGGAAGCAAGGTCTGTTTGATCAGTTTGGTATTCCGTATCCATTTGGTTTGTATGGTACCATGTTCATCCATATAATCCTGTCCGATGAATTCCTCTTCCTTGTAGACCAAATTAGGGGTCATTGCATTGTAAGCGTTGTAGACCGATATGCTCCAGGTTTGTGTACCGCGGCGAAGTTTCTTGTGAAAATTGACACTCAGGTTCAACCTATGACTGACGGGCAAGCGGAAATTGTTACGATGGGCAATATAATCGATCATGATAGGGTTCCCGATGGAAGAGAGTACGCCGGTACGTTGATCGGCAATCGTAGCTGTTCCTCCGGTATTGAATATCCAGGTTGCTCCCATATCGATCCGTTCGTTGAACCGGTGATTGAGGCAGATATTTATATTGTGGCGACGGTCATATTTATAAGGGAAACGTTCGCCGTTATTGATACTGCCGTCTTTAAACCTACGATCGCTTTTAGCAATCGTATAGGCAAGCCAACCCGTTGTTTTTCCGACTGTCTTCTGGGCGAGTATTTCCAACCCGAAAGAACGTCCGCGTCCCATTTCCACCTTTTCCTGCCAACCTCCGGAGGTGCCGAAGAAAGAAGCTCCGTCCTGATATTCCAAAACGTTATGCATATCTTTATAATATCCTTCCAGTGAGAACTCCCAATCTTTTACACCTGTATAATATCCGCCTATGGCATACTGGAAGGAACGCATCGGACGAATATGTTTGGTGACGGGGACCCATAAATCTGTCGGTAACGAGATAGGGGATGATGATAATAAATGTACGTATTGCTCCATCTGGGTAAAAGAGCCCTTTATCGCAAAATCATTACTGAACCGGTAGCGGGTTGATAAGCGGGGTTGAGCCGATAAATACCCTTTCCCTTGTGTGTAGAAGAGGGAGAAATGGACACCGGCATTGAAACTAAGCTTGTTGCCGATATTTAAATTGTCTTCCGCATACAATGAACATTCGTAACCGTGAAGGTTACTGTTTGATGAGTCATTATAAACCGTATCTTGTGCTGTAGAGCCATTTTCAGCTTCCTTTACACGGGAAGTTGTCACTTCCGGTCGGAACGTGTGATACAGGTATGCTCCCCCGAATTTGATATGATGGTCTGGTGTCGGTGTATAATCGAAGTCCGTCTGGAAACTTATATCATGTATTCCGGAGCGATAATCGGAATTATACACATAGGATTCGTTATGATCGGTTTTTGTTTCCTCGTTTTCATTTGTGCCCGTGACCTCTCTTTTGTAGCTGTCTGCCATCGACATCTGATAATGATTGTAAGCGACTGTGGTGTTGCTGAACAGTTTATTATTAAATACATAGTTCCAGCGTCCTGCTGCGATCGTATTTCCCCAGTTAAAATTGATTTCACTGTTATAGAAATGCATTCGCGGACCACCATTATAATCATCATATTCTTTATCCTGTTTGTAGTCGTAATGGTCTTTCCCCTTGTAGAAACTCAGGAAGAGACGACTGCGGTCTGAGAATTTGTGGTTCACTTTCGCATTGATATCGTAAAAGTAATAGTTGTATTTTTTGTCGTCCGGCAGGAACGGTCTTGCTATCAGGTCCAGATAAGTGCGGCGTCCGGTCAGGCAGAAAGATGTTTTATCTTTAATGATTGGTCCTTCCAGATGCAGTTTACTGGTCAACAGACCGATGCTGACTGTCCCGTGATAGTTCTGCATATCCCCGTCGTTGGTACGGATGTCGACAATGGATGATAACCGCCCCCCGTAGCGTGCAGGGAAAGATCCCTTGAAGAGAGTGACTTTCTTCATGGCTTCCGGTGTGAAAATCGAGAATACTCCCAGCAGGTGATCGGCATTATAGATAGGTATGCCATCCAACAGGATCAAATTCTGGTCGGGACCACCTCCACGCACATACAAACCGCTGAAGCCTTCCACACCTGCCTGTACTCCGGGCATCAGCTGGATCGTTTTCAATAAATCGGCTTCTCCCAGGATAGCCGGTGTATTGCGGATCTGTTTCATAGGGATGTCTATCGCTCCCATTCCGGTAGAATGAATACCGGCTTCTCTCTTTTCTGACAGGACAATCACTTCTTCCAGCTGGTTGTTGCTCATTAGACGGATATTCAGCAAGGTATCTTTTTCCAATCGGAACCGGCATGTCTGCTGTTCGTATCCGAGGTAAGAGAAAGAAAGCTCCGTGTTTCCTGCCGGAAGTGTGATGCTGTAAAATCCAAAAGGATTGGTGGAGGTTCCTGTTCCCTGATATCGTTCGAAGATGTTGGTTCCGATCAGTGTCTCTGAAGAGATACCGTCCGTCACGTAGCCGCTGATCGTATATTTATGATTGGCTGGCTTTTCTTGTTCATGCAGCAGGATATATTTTCCTGAGATCTCGAAAGTGACAGCTTCATTCTCAAATGCTTTCCGGAGAATTTCACTGACAGTTCGCCGGGACATGTTTAGTGTGACAGGCTTTTTGAGCTGTATCTTCTCTCCATAGATAAAGGAAAAACCTGTAGAGTCTTCCAGTTGCTTTACAAATGTATCTAAAGATGCGTTCCGAATGCTGAAGTTAATTCGTTCTTCTTTGTTCTGAGCATCGAGAGAGTTGTTTCCCAGAGTCATCCACAGCAAAAGTATAAGACTGATGCGGAAGAAAGGGGTATACATGAAATGGTTCATAACTTAGTTAAGTTTAGTGCTGATAATGATCGTATCGTTTGTCTTTGTATAATTGAAGTTACCGGCTCCCTTCAATAGGTCGAGCATCTCTTCCAGGCTTTCACCATTGGTAAAGTTTGCCCGTATGCGGTAATTCCTGAGATTGGGGTCGGTTATTTCTATTTTTACGTTGAATGCATGCGATAGTTGCCGGATAATTTCCTGCAACGGCAGGTAGTCGAATTGGAAATGACCGTTTCGCCAAATGATCTCATTGCTGCTTTCTGGATTTATTTCATGTTCGAGACTTTTCCGTACCCGGTTGTAGACTGCACTTTCGTTAGGGGAAAGGATAAGTTGCTCGTTTTCTCCCGGGATACTGACTTTAACGGAACCTTCAAGGAGGGTTGTCCGTACTTCCGTATCTTTGGGATAGGCTTCGACATTGAATCGGGTACCTAATACTTGTACATCGACGGATTCCGCTTTCACGATAAATGGATGTCTTTTATCTTTCTCTACATTAAAATAAGCTTCACCGGTCAGTTGAACTTCCCTTTTATCTCCCCTGAAATGAGCGGGAAAGCGAAGTGTGGAGTAGCGGTTCAACGTAACGACGGACTGATCGGGGAGAGTGATCTCCTGTATTTCCGCCAATGTCGAGATTGTCTGTATGGAAGTGGATCGTACATAATCATATGTATACCAACCCGCCAGGCAGAAGAGTATGGAAGCCGCCACACTTCCGGCAATACGGAAGAACTTTATTTTCCCGGTTGTGGAAAAAAGACGTTTTTCCAGTATTCTCCAACTCTTTTGGGCTGAAAAACGGCCTCTCGGCGAGCGTGTGGAAGCAACCAGCTGGTCCAGTATCTTGTCAATATCTTTGTCTGTAGTTGTCATTCTTTCTTTCTTTATTTATTTGATTATCGGTTTCACAAATAAAGACAGGAGAATGTATCGAAACTCACTATGGCTATTGGGTGAAAAAAGGTTAAGATTCGTTTTAGTCTTCGTCTGTATTCAAATAGCGTGATAAGATATCCCGTAGCCGGGTGACAGCTTTTTGTAATTGAACATCGACGGTATTGGTACTGATCCCTAATTCTTTGGCAACCAGGGCATAGGATTGTTTTTCTTCCCTTATCCGGATGAATATTTCCCGGCACCTTTCCGGTAAGCGGTCCAAAGCTTTGACATAATGGGAGAAAAGTTCTTCGGTGATCAGGGTTTCTTCCGGCGAGTATTCCTGACCGGGCACGGTGTCGGATAGTTCTTCCGTGCTGTTCTTTCGTCGTTGTTCTTTTTCCAGATAGTTCAGTGCCGCGTTCTTTACAGTAACAAAGAAATAATCTTCCAGATTTGCGATCGTACGTAAAGATTCCCGCTTTTCCCAGATTTTCATGAATACATCGAGAACGACTTCTTGTGCCCATTCCTCTGTTTTCAGATAATAGTAAGCGATGCGAAAGAAACGGTCAAAGCATAGATCATAGAACTTCCTCAAGGCTGTTTGAGAATCTTCTTCCTGCATTTGTCGTAAATATTTTCTGATCTCTTGCTCTGTCATGCGATTTTTTACTCTGATCCGTGGCTGCAAAGATACTTTTTAATCAATAAGTATGACCTGCTGCAATAAAAAAAGGACTTATTCTGAAATAAGTCCTTTTTTATTTATTTTTTATTCATCTTCTCCAATAGGAGAGAGGCACATTTGAAATGTACAATTGTTCGCGGTGTAAGTTGGATCACATCGCCATTTCTCGGATTTCTTGCCGGACGGCTTGTTTGCAGACGCGGTTTGAAAGATCCGAATCCTGGGATAAATACGCGATCACCGGCTTTAGTCTTTTCGGCAACCATTTCGGTGAAAGCATCAAGTATAGTTGTTATATCCCGTTTGCTTACTGTTGTTTTTTCTGCTAATTCGTTAATTAACTGACTTCTGTTCATAGCTTTATTTTATTAGTTATTAGATGTTTGTTTATTTATTTGTTTCGATCATACTCTTTCTGTATTCCAAAGGAGACATGCCTGTATGTTTGCGGAAGAACCTTCCTAAAGACGACTGGTTTGCGAAATTGGTCTTTATTACAATCTGCTGAATATTTAGCGTTGAGTCTCTTAGCAGCGCTTTGATCTCCAGAATGATATATTCCAATATCCAGTCTTTGGCCGACTTGCCGCTGACCGTTTTAATAACGGTAGTCAGATACTTAGGAGTAATGCATAGCTCTTTAGCGTAGAATGCTACTTCCCGATTTTCTTTATAATGCTTCATAATCAGATAAAAGAATTTATCTGCAACTTCTTTTTTGTGAGCATCCATAGTCGGAATATGCGGAAGTGAACTGATCTTATATGTATTATATAAGTCCAGAAAGAGAATCCGGAGTATATGGATTACCGATTCCCTGGGATACAGATTGGACGGTGACTGGGCTTTCGTATATACCATTTTATAGTAGTTCCCAAAGTTGTAACAATCACTATCTGTTAAAGGATAATGAAAATGACTTCGCATATAAAAGAAGAAGTGAGGTGAAAATCTGTGGATACCGCTCAGTACGTCATTGAATAACGACTGAGAGATTGAAAATGCACTTATGGTGAAATCATCGCTTATAGCATTGATCGATAAAAGCTGTCCGGGAAGAAAAATAGCCAATTCATTTTTTCCCAGAACATGTTCATAATTGTACACTTTAAATGTAGCATATCCTTCGGAACATAACATGACTATTCCGTTTTCTATATATGATGGATACGGAGTTATAGGAACTTGTTTGACATTCTCATAGATAATTAAATCATTTTTTATAGAATTATTGGTGTCATTATTTCCTACATATAATTTGTTTTCATTTAAAGACATCACCCTATAATTATATTTGTGTATAAAATTAAAACATCGTTCCTTATGATATTTGGATTGTGGAATTATGGTATGACAATGAAGAAATATGGTACGTATATTGACATTTTTTTTTACAGAGAGTGCTCTGATGAACAGTATAAACCGTGATTAACCTGATTTTGTTCATTGGCAATATCATAAAAAATGTTGTTGTTTATCATGAAGGCTACTATTTTCTTCTTTATGATTGCCATGTGGATTCTGTACCTTATTCCTGGCGAAAAAATATGGAAGAGATCTGCATTTCGGTATAAATTAGCGAAAGTTTGAAATTAAAGGCATGAAATTGCATGTAAATAAGAAGATGTTTGTATATTTAAAGCTGTAAAGAAACAGCAAGTACAACTTACTTGTTAGTTCAATAGTTATTAATAAAAAGCAAGTATAACTTTAAAGTCAAACATCATGGGAAAAAATCTGATTCACAGCAATGAGCTGCATCTTATTGACAAGAAAGAAATTCATAGTGCAGCAAAAAAAATGGTAGAGTCATTAAATCTGGCAGCTGGATCGACTGGCGGTTTTGACATCTACAAAGTAGTAGAAGCATATTTTACAGATTTGGATAAAAGACATGAAATAAATCAACTGATAGGGATCGGTGAAGATTGCGCTTATTATGGTGCACAAGAACAGGCAGCCGAATGCGAAAAGGCAGAAGCTGCAAATGAGTAAGTAACAGTTTATTTAAAATAGAAGGAGATACTTTTTAGAAAAGCATCTCCTTTTTTATTGTGTATTTGAAATGTATTTACCATGTCAATTCCGGTAGGAAGCGAGTGATCATCGACTTGAATTCTTTGATGTTGATAGGTTTGGTCATAAACTCATTACTTCCGGCCTGACGTGCCGCTTCCATATCATTTTCAAAGGCATAGGCCGATTGCATGATAATAGGTATGTCCTTATCGAACTTCCTGATTTCTTTCAAGGCATCTATCCCGTTCATTTCCGGCATTTTAATGTCCATGAGAATCAAGTCCGCATGTTCTTTCTTGTAAATCTCCAACAATTCCTTTCCGGTCATTGCATGGAGAACTTTGCATTGTCTTTTCAGTATGGTTTGAAGCAATAAGAAATTGCTTTCTTCATCTTCTGCGATGAGAATTGTTATGTTTTTGTGCTTTATATTTTCTTCCATGATCTTATTATTGGAGTAACACCAACAAAGTTCTGTATTTAATTTAAATTACGCAAGCTTATGAGGACTAAATATTATATGAAAATCAACAAACGCATACGTTTTTAGCAAAGATGGGTTGTATTGGGGTAGTTATAAAGAAAAAGGAGCTGTTTTCGAAAACAGCTCCTTTTATATTTGTTATCAGTTTGATCTGATTATTTGCCTGAAAGTTTTTCTTTCAAAGCGGCTAGTTCTTCAATGTCACCCAGTGTAGTTTTTTCAACCGGACCGGTTACCATTGCAGACTCTTCGTTTTTGTTGCGTCTTGCAGCCGGCTTTTTGTCACCTGCAGGAGCATCTTTCTTAGCGCCCTTCTGTTCATCTTCGAAGATACGGCTGTGAGAAAGGATGATACGTTTTGCTTCTTTGTTGAATTCGATTACCTTGAACTGCAGTTTTTCGTCAACAGCAGCCTGAGAACCGTCTTCTTTTACCAGGTGTTTCGGAGTTGCGAAACCTTCTACACCGTAAGGCAGAGAAACTACAGCACCTTTGTCAAGAACTTCGATGATTGTTCCTTCGTGGATTGAACCTACTGTAAAGATAGTTTCAAATACATCCCAAGGATTTTCTTCCAGCTGTTTGTGGCCTAAGCTCAAACGACGGTTTTCTTTGTCGATTTCCAGAACCTGAACTTCGATTTCTGCACCGATCTGAGTGAATTCGCTCGGGTGTTTGATCTTCTTAGTCCAAGAAAGGTCAGAGATGTGGATCAGTCCGTCTACGCCTTCTTCGATTTCTACGAATACACCGAAGTTAGTGAAGTTACGTACTTTTGCAGTGTGGCGTGAACCAACCGGGAAGCGAGATTCGATATCTTCCCATGGGTCAGCTTTCAGCTGTTTGATACCCAGAGACATCTTACGTTCGTCACGATCCAAAGTCAGGATAACTGCTTCGATTTCGTCACCAACCTTCATGAAGTCCTGAGCAGAACGCAGGTGCTGAGTCCAGCTCATTTCTGATACGTGGATCAAACCTTCTACGCCCGGAGCGATTTCGATGAATGCACCGTAGTCAGCCATAACAACCACTTTACCTTTTACTTTGTCACCAACTTTCAGGTTAGTATCCAAAGCATCCCAAGGATGAGGAGTCAGCTGTTTCAAGCCCAGAGCGATACGTTTCTTTTCATCGTCGAAATCAAGGATAACAACGTTGATCTTCTGATCAAGCTGAACGATTTCTTCCGGATGAGAAACACGGCCCCAAGAAAGGTCTGTGATGTGGATCAAACCGTCTACGCCACCCAGGTCGATGAATACACCGTAAGAAGTGATGTTCTTAACAGTTCCTTCCAGTACCTGTCCTTTTTCCAGTTTAGAGATAATGTCTTTCTTCTGTGCTTCAAGCTCTGCTTCGATAAGAGCCTTGTGAGATACAACAACGTTTTTGAATTCCTGGTTGATCTTCACGATCTTGAATTCCATTGTCTTTCCTACGAATACATCATAATCGCGGATCGGTTTAACGTCGATCTGAGAACCCGGTAAGAATGCTTCGATACCGAATACGTCAACGATCATACCGCCCTTAGTACGACATTTGATGTAACCTTTAATAATTTCGTCTTTTTCAAGAGCTTCGTTAACACGATCCCAAGAACGTGTAGCGCGAGCTTTCTTGTGAGAAAGGATCAGCTGTCCTTTTTTGTCTTCCTGGTTTTCGATGTATACTTCTACTTCGTCACCAATTTTCAGATCCGGATTGTAACGGAATTCCGCCATTGATACAACACCGTCTGATTTGAAACCGATGTTCACTACAACTTCACGTTTGTTCATTGCAGTAACGGTTCCCATAACGACTTCCTTATCCTTTACAGTGTTCAGGGTTTCGTCATACGTTTTTACAAGGTCGTCCTTGCTTACGTCACCGTAAGTTTCTCCCATTTCATAGGAGTCCCAGTTGAAATCTTCAACCGGCTGAATGTTCTTTAAATTTTCCATTCTCTAATTGTTAATACTTAAGTTTGTTTTAATTAGTAAGTTAGACATTATGTTGTCATATCTCAAAAATCGGGGCAAAGGTAACGCTTTTTTTCTGATAGACAATAGTTTTACTCCTGAAAATACGTTTTTATACCTCTTGTATTCTTTGACTGGTATAAAGTTTATCCGTATAGATATCCCGTATCTGTTTTTTTGCTTTTTATTGAATAGGATACGTTGATTATTAATTAGTTTCGCAAAAACGATTATCTTTGCGCCTTATTACATACACTACATTTATGTATAAAGGTCGTTTTCGCCGCCAACTAAAGCAGAGTACTCTCTGTCTCTTTTGTATACTTTGTATATTTATATGTATAAAGTCTGCAGCTGCCAATCGCACTACTCGCTTGGACAGTTTGAAAACAATACTTTCCAAAGCCCCTGCCCCGGATGTTGCCATTAAGACATTACAGGAATTATCCAACCTGTACCGGCAGAAACCGGAAGAAGTGGGTTATCTGCATCAATTGCTGGATATTAGTAACCGAGTAGATTCCGTACAGGTCGTATATACCACTGCCGCCCATCTTTCCCGTTATTATTATGATGACAATAAATCGGACAGCGTAGTCTACTGGGCCAAATATATCGATTCGATCGGTAAAAGCAGGAAAGAACTATCCGACGGGTTGTTCGAAGCCTACAGTTATGTTTGCCTGGATCATTTATGGATGGAGAATTACGAACTGGCAATGAACGAGGCTATCCGGCTTTATAATCTGGCATGCAGCAAGAATAACACCTACGGACAGATCCGTTGCGGTGAGAATCTGGGACATATTTACCAGGCCATCCGGCGTGACAGTGATGCCATAGCCGTTTTTCAAGCGGCACTCGATAAACAGGAAGAGGAGGGAGAGAAACTGACCTTCAGCATTCGCCTGGTTTCTTATCAACTGGAATCTTTATTGCGCATCAATAAACTGGACAGTGCGGAAGTGTTGCTTACCAGGTATAAAGATTTGCTGGACAGGCAGGACAAGGTGAACAAGATCACCGGCTCGATCTATCCGGTAGATCGTTACCGTTGGATCATGCACTCTTTTTATGCCGAACTTTATCTGAAAAGGAAAGAGATGGAAAAGGCGAAGAAGTCTATTGCCTGTGCAACTTCCTATGTCGGTAAAGAAACGATAAGTAATGATTATGCCGTGTTCGCCTATTTGTATATACAGGCACGTTATAATAAAGAGACCGGTAATTATGCTGCAGCACTAACTTATATCAATGAATTGCTGAAAAGCTGGAAAACGCCTGATTGCCTGCAACTGAAAGCAGATATCTTATCGGAATCGGGAGACGCCCAAAGTGCGATCCTAGCCTATAAAGACGTTATCTCGGAGACGTCCAAGATCAATAATGAAGCCTTTACCCGTCAGATCAACCAGCTCAGAACGCTGTATGATCTGAATGACAAGGAAATGCAGAAAAAGGAATTGGAGATCAGTCAGATGAATGTGAATATAAAAGAACATCAGTTGATCATCTCTATGTCGGTTTCCGTCATTCTGCTGTTGATCTTATATATCCTTTATTTCTCTCTGCGCCGTACCCGCCGGTTAAAAAATGAATTGCAGAAAGAGAAGGAGGCATTGATCGAATCGGAAAAGAATCTGCGTATAGCGAAAGATAAAGCGGAAGAGGCAAGTCAGGCGAAAACAACCTTTATTGCCAATATCAGCCATGAAGTACGTACTCCCCTGAATGCAATTGTCGGTTTTGCCAGCCTATTATCCGATCCAGCCTGCACTGAGGATGAAAAGACTGAGTTCTCTTCTATTATCAGTAATAACACTGAATTGTTGCTGAACCTGGTGAACGATGTCTTATGCCTTTCGCAGATCGAGGCCGGGAACCTGAGTTTTACAATTCGTACGGTCGAACTGGTCGATTGCTGCCGGAACGCTATGGATACGATCCGGCACCGGATTGTTGACGGTGTTTCACTTACCTTTACTCCGGAAACACCTTCTTTCCTGTTAAACACAGACCCGTTGCGGTTGCAACAATTATTGGTGAATTTGTTGGTGAATGCCGCGAAATTCACGGAAGCAGGAGAAATAAACCTTTCATTCCACATCGATAGTAAAGAAAACAAAGTTGATATAATCGTTACAGATACCGGTTGTGGCATACCACAGGATAAAATTACACAGATATTTAAACGCTTTGAAAAGGTGGACGAGTATAAACAAGGTACCGGTCTGGGACTTTCCATTTGCCAGGCTATCGCCAATGCGCTGGGAGGGACAATCCGGGTGGATTCGGCTTATACACAGGGTGCCCGGTTTATTTTTACCCATCCTTGTTGATGAGGTATCGTTCGATTACCGGTGGAGTGTTTTATGAATTATTGAAAATCAACAGGACTTTCGTTAAATAACATTGAAAAAAGTCATTCGTTACAGATATTTATTTGTAAGTTTGCCAGACACAGAGGAAAATATGCATGAAGACGAATAGTCTGTATATATATAGGGGAATAAAGTTCGCATGTGTTGTTGTCTTTTTACTATACGCTGTATCCGTTTCTTCTCAGAATGAAAAGAGAAGAGATCGTACGGATAGTCTGTCTAGTATATTGCAAGAAATAAAGACGCCTGGTGAGAAACTGGCTCTTTTGAGAGAACAGGTCGCTATGAACCGGCAGCAGAAGGTCGAAGCACTTTTGGATAAGGAGATAGTAGACATAGCCATGCAGCTTGACTCTTTTCAGATAGCTTATAATACGATGGCAGAGTTGAGCCGTTTCTATTATAACCGGGATATGCGGGACAGCATGCTTTATTGGTATGCCATGATCGATACGATTTCCCGGCAGCGTAAAGAATGTCCCGATGCCTTGTTCACGGCCGGTAGTCTGGTATGTCAGGATTATCTGTGGGCAGAGGATTATGAACTGGCAATGAACGAAGCTATCCGGCAGATCAACCTGGCGGACAGGGAATCACAGATATATGGACAGGCAAGAGGTAATTACAATCTGGCTTTGATCTATCAGGTCGTAGGACAGGATAGTAATGCCGTAGTCGCTTTCCGCAAAGGGTTGGGGTGGTTGGACAAGAATGTGGACATGCAGATGCTGGAATTGCAATTCCTGTCGGATATGGTTGTTTCGACTCTTCGGCTCAATCTGTTGGATGACTCGGAGGAACTGTTGATACGTTATGAAAACTTATTGGATACGATAGAACTGGATTATAAGAAGAAAAATTATGTTTTTCCCGCTCTTTATTACAGATGCTTGCTTTATTCAAAATATTCTGATCTTTATACTCGTAGCGGTCAATTAATGAAAGCGCATGATTATCTGGAAAAGGCTTCCGTTTTTATCAGCGATTCACTGAGTGGCTTCGTGAAATATGCTTATTACCAGTCTGAAGCCCTTTATTATGTGAAAGCGGGGAATAAGCAGAAAGCATTATCTGCCATCGATAAAGCATTGGCCTTGGAAGACGACCTGGATATGATGAACTTGAAAATGCAGCTTCTTCGTGATTGCGGGCAGTATCAGGAGGCTATCCGGGTATATAAAAAGATGCTCAAAATGAATGCTTCCATCAATAATGAAGCATTCAACCGCCAGATCACTCAGCTTCGTTTCCTGAACGATCTGAACGATAGTGAGAAACAGCTCCGTGAACTTGCTTATCAGAATACACAGATAGCAGCCAAACAGCGCCAGTTGATCCATATTCTGGGAACGGTCTTTGTTCTGTTGATCCTGTTTTTGGTATTGTACCATTTCTATAGCCGGACACGCCGCCTGAAAAATGAACTGTTGTCCGAAAAAGACTCATTACTTGAATCCGAACGGCAACTGCGTCTGATGAAGGAAAAAGCAGTGGAGGCAAATCGCCTGAAAACCATATTCCTTTCGAATATCAGCCATGAGATACGTACACCTCTTAACGCGATTGTAGGTTTCTCCGAATTGTTGGTAGATGACTCTTTTAAGGAAGAAGATAAGGTTGCTTTTGCATCGACTATCAACCATAGCTCGGAGTTATTGATGAACCTGATAAACGATGTACTCGAACTGTCTCGCCTGGAATCCGGAAATTATAGTTTCACGATCAGGGAATGGGATGCCGTGATGCTTTGTCGTGAGATATTGTCGGGTTTTGAAAATATGCCTCGACCGGAAGTGAAACTGACTTTCACGCCTTCGGTCGATTCTTTCCTGATGAATACCGACCGGTTCCGTATGCACCAGCTACTGAAGCATCTCCTGTCCAATGCAATCAAGTTTACCCATAAGGGAGAAGTGAATCTGACTTTCGAGGCAGATACGGAAAATGATCTTGTCCGCTTTATCGTGACCGATACCGGTTGCGGTATCCCGGTCGATATGCACATTCAAATATTCGAACGTTTTGAGAAACTGAATGAATTTGAACAGGGCACAGGTTTAGGACTGCCTATCTGCCGGCTGGTGGCTACGCATCTGGGTGGTTCACTATATATCGATTCAACTTATACGAAGGGAGCTCGTTTTGTTTTTATTCATCCCTGTAATTTGCAGATTACAAAAGAGCCCCCATCTAATTGAATAGAGAATGAAAGATAAGAATGGGTATCGGAATAAAAGTTTGTTAGCTATACTGTTTTTGTGTGGCCTGTTGTTATTGTCTCTGTCTGTGGGAGCTTCGGATGATCAGGTTGCACATGAAACGGATAGTATGCGATCCGTTTTATCGCAGAGTACCGATGCAAGAGTAATCATTCCTGTTCTGCTTCGTCTGGCCGATTTGAATGAACAAAAAGAGGAGAGTGTTGTGTGGCTTGAACGTTGTTATCGGGAAGCGGTCCGGATAGATTCTGTTCCTGCCATCTATGTGACATTGATGAAGTTGTTACAATATTATTACAATGAAAATAACCGGGATAGTCTGCTCTATTGGGGGACTAAGATCGACTCGGTCAGCAAGCAACACAATGAATATCCAGATGTATTGTTTGATTTCAAAAGCTATTCGTGCCAGACATTGTTGTGGGCCCGCGATTATGAAATGGCTCTGAATGAGGCAAAGAACGAATACCGTCTGGCAAGTGAACTCAAACATTCGTATGGCCTGCTTCGTTGTACGGAAAGCTTGGGATTGATTTATCAGGCGATCCGGCGTGACAGCGATGCCATAGTCGCTTTTCAGGAAGGTCTCGATTTAAATGAAAAAGTAAATTGTCCGGAGATGGTAAAAGCGGAAACAAAGGTACGCCTGAGTTCTTATCAGTCTGAATGTGCGATCCGTGTATCTCCTTCTGAACAGACGGAAGAGATACTAGCTCATTATAAGAAAGCGATCGAAGAGATCGCCGAGGTGAGTGAACGTACCGGGGCAGTGTATAAAATAGGAAGAGACTACTGGCTCCTTTATTGTTTTTATGCAGACTTCTATATCCGGGAACATCAGCCGGACAAGGCGAAGCGGGCATTGAGCGAGGCGGCAAAATATGTCGGGAATAATCTGACGGAGGACGATTACGTGCTGAATACTTATCTGGCAGCCCAGGCCCATTATTATAAAGAGATCGGAGATCTGCCTATGGCTATAAAATTGATCGACAAGGTGTTCGAGACGGAATGTATCATTGCCGACCTGCAGTTCAAAGCGGATATCCTTCAGGAGGAAGGTAAATTGAAAGAAGCATTGGTTTTATATGATAAATTGTACGGAATGGTATCGGAACGGAATAAGGAAACTTTCTTCCGTCAGATCAACCAGCTCCGGACGTTACACGAGTTGAACGGGCAGGAGGAACAAAAACATGAAATGAAAGTAAATAACGATCGTATGGAACAGAAACAGCATCTGCTCCTGTTCTTTACGGTTGTAGCATTCCTTTTATTAATTCTTATATATATACTTTTCAGGTATTATCAACGTGCCCGCCGCCTGAAGAACGAATTACTGGTAGAAAAACAAAACCTGCTGGAATCGCAGAATAATCTGAAATGTGAGAAAGTGAAAGCAGAGGAAGCCAGCCGCATGAAAAGTGCTTTTGTTGCGAATATGAGTCATGAGATACGTACACCTTTGAATGCTATTGTCGGTTTCTCCGGCTTGCTGGTCGATGAATCGTCTGATCCGGAAGAACGGGGGGAGTATGCTTCTGTGGTCCATAATAACACCGAACAGTTACTGAACCTGGTAAATGATGTACTGGACCTGTCGCGGATGGAAACAGGCGACCTGAATTTTAAATTTGGTGACTACTCATTACAGGAGTGTTGCCAGAGTGCCCTGGATAGTATCCGTCACAGGGTTCCGGAGGGAGTAAAGCTTACTTTTACTCCGGATACTGTTCCGGTTATCCTGCATACCGATACCTTACGTTTGCAACAGATCCTGACAAACCTGCTTACCAACTCGACTAAATTCACGAGTGAAGGTGAAATAAATCTGTCGTATAAAGTAGATAAAGAAGGAAAGCAGGTACGTATTGCCGTAACCGATACCGGCTGTGGTATCCCGAAGGAGAAACAGGCTGCCGTATTCCGGCGTTTCGAAAAACTGGACGACTATAAAGCTGGTGCCGGTCTGGGACTATCGATCTGTACCCTGATCGCAGACCGCTTGGGAGGAGTTCTTTCCATCGATCCGGATTATGAGGAAGGTGCACGTTTCATCTTTACTCATCCTTACGATATGCCTTCCTGAATTTATAATCGAGGAACAGGAGTATAAGCGTCAGTATGCCGATATAGAAATAGAAACTGAAGGCAGAGATATCGATCTTCGGCCATGCCATTGGCGTCATTGTTGTTTCTGGCATTCCTATATAATAAAGAATAGCAGCGACAGCCATCCCCAGCATCCCCAGCGAAGCAGCAATAACGGCTGCCAGCCCGAGACGTTCGTTACGCTTTCTGACTTTGATCGTTTCACGGGCAATCTGTTGCATAACGTTCAGACGGAACGAAGCCGGCAACTCTTCTTCCGGCATTTGCCTGAACAGGTTTTCCAGTATATCCGGTTTCTTTTTAGTATCATCCATATTTATTTCTCCTCCATTCCTTTGATTAATACAAATAACTTTTTCCGTATCCGGTGCAGCTTCACTTTGATGTTGGATGCACTGAAACCGGTAATGACCGTTAATTCGTCCACTGTCTTTTCCTTCATATAAAAGAGCAGGATCAATGCTCTTTCATCCGGTGGAAGCAGGGTTAGGGCTGCATCCAGTTTGTCGAGTTGCTCGGTCACGGATGTATTCTCTAGCAGTTCACCGACTGCTTCTTCCGATGCGTTGCTGATCTGTGACTCTTCGATGGCAACGAATTCCTGCTTCTTCTTACGCAATTCCGATATGGCCGTATTGTAAGCAATACGGTATATCCAGGTGGAGAAGCTGCAGTCGGCCTTGAACGACGGCAAGTTACGAAATACTTTCATAAATACATCCTGCGCCAGTTCTTCCGCGTCTTCCTTGCTACTAACCATTTTAAGGATTAACGAATGAACCGGACGGCTGTATTTATCCAGAAGGCAGGCAAAACAACCTGTATCTCCCGCTACTATTCTTTCTATATAATATGCGTCGCTATACAACTCCATCCTACCTTATGGACGCAAGATAGTGAAAAAGGTTACAATTATTAATAAGAAAATTGGAATTAATATGAGATTGAAAAAAGTACCATAGTTCGTTTAGAACTTGATTAATAATATGAACAAAGGTAGGAAATATCTACAAATATGGGTATTGCGAAGGCCTAATATTCATGCTTTCTTTGAGAAAAGTCTGTATCTGGTGGTACTTTATTATGTTCTTGAGGGTACTATTTAGGTATCACTATAGAAAATAACTCTGATTCTAATTCAATTGATGAACGGTCTTTATATATGAATTTCAATACCATTTGAATATACTCACATTTGAAAATCAATCTATTTAATCAAGTTCTAAACGAACTAAGCTAAAATTAAAAAATTATGGCTACAACTGATCCTAAAATGCGTGGCATCACCGGTAATTTGGTGGCTAACATGCTGACAGAGCGTGAAGATGACTTCACTTTCAATGTTACTTACGTGGCAAATCGTACCATTGATGACCTTTGTAAAATTGCTGCAAACGGTAAAAGTAAGTTTACGGCATCCGAGTTACGGAGCGCCTACAATGATTTATTTGCTGTTGCTAAAGAAGAATTATACTCTGCTTCTACCGTAGAGTTTGGTTTCGCGAACAACTCTCTGGGCGTTGAAGGTTCGTTTATTGGACCCAAGGCGAAATTTGATCCGGCCAAGAATAAAGTGAATATTCGCTGTTCAACCCGTACGGAATTTCGTAAAGAACTGGATGGAATCAACATTATTGTTGGAGAAGTAGTAGAAGGATTACCTACTATCACAAAAGTAACAGATGTCTTTACCCAGGAAATAAACAGCAAACTTACCCCGGGGAATATTCTCAATGGAGAAGGCAAGCGTGTGAAGATCGTTGGAACAGAAGGGAATATTACCGGATTCTTTTTTATAAAGTCGGAGGACAAAACTGAAATATCTGTCCCGATGACATCTGTTTCACGTAATGATCCTTCTTATTTTTCCTTTATTATTCCGGCTTTGGCTAATGGTACATATTACTTGGAAGTCGCAACGCAATATGGAGGTAGCAACCAGCAAACGCTGAAAAGTGTACGTCGGAATCGCTTTCCATATCTGCTCACAGTAGGTGACGGAGGTGGCGATCGTCCTGAAATCGAATAAATATTTATAAAGGATGATCCTATATGGGAGGGTAGGTTCTTCCTATGTGGGGCTATAGGATCATCCTATCCACTCATATAGGGTTACCCTATGTACTCATATAGGACGATCCTATATCTTGTCTAAATGTCAAATTCTTAAATTTATTATCTTATGAGAAAACTATTGTTGTTTCTATTCGCAAGTGTATATGTGTTATCGCTCAGGGCAGAGCGTATTGATTTGACGACTGCGCAACAAGTGGCAGAGAATGTCATGGAAGGGAATGCTTCTTTACGGTCTTCCGGTCCGGAGAAACTCTCTCTAGCTTATGTCGCTTATTCTGAGAATGGAAAATCCGGTTTGCGTAATGGCGCAGGTCAGGGTGATGCTGACTTCTATGTATTTAATGCCGGAAATGATGCAGGATTTATTATCGTTGCCGGAGAAAATCGAGTTCGCCCTGTGTTGGGGTATGCCACAAAAGGACATTTCGATCCGATTGACGTACCAGACAATATGAATATTTGGTTGAAACACTATCAATCTGAAGTTAAGTATGCTGTGGAAAAGAATATCCGAGCGACTGTCGCAGTAAGAGAAGAATGGGACTCATTGTTACGAAATTCAGTAGGTATAACTTCAAAAGTTATTTTGAAGACGGCTGAATGGGGGCAGGATGATCCTTTCAACCGGAAATGTCCGGCAATAAACGGCAAACAAACCATGACCGGTTGTGTTGCTACGGCACAAGCCATTATAATGCAATATTATCAATACCCGAAACGTGCTGTAGGCGGAGTTTCCTCTTATATGAATATTCCGATTGTTTATGATGCGTATGATTGGGATAATATATTACCGGAATACAAAGAACAGCGACCGGGATTGTCCGCGTATTATACGGGTTATCAGGCCGACTGCATGGCAAATCTGATATGGCATTGCGGCGCAAATGTCGGCATGGCCTACGGGGTGGAGGAAAGTTCTGCGAGTTTGGCATCCTGCGCAGTTTCTTTGCAGAATGTTTTTGGGTATAGCAAGCAAGTCCGTTATATATCGAAGCTTTCTCCGGCAGGCAGCGACGCTTATTCCTGGACTGACTGGATGAACATACTGAGAGGGGAACTTGATAATAACAGGCTTGTCTTGTATGACGGGCAGACGGAGGAAATGGTCGATCCTTTTAATGGGAAAGGTCATGCCTTTGTTTGTGATGGTTATGCAGACGGAGACCTTTTCCATATAAACTGGGGATGGGAGGGGTACCTGAATGGTTATTTCCTGTTGACAACCTTAGACCCTTATGGGGATAATAAAGGATACAGCCAACGGCAAGGAATGATTATAAACATAAAGCCGGATGATGAGAGTGAAAACGTTGCCGATCTGTATTTAGGACAGTCGGTTCAATGTGCCTACCTTCCTTTTACAATTAATCAGCCCGTAATAGCATATTTCACGTATGCTAATAAAGGGAATATCCCTTTTAAAGGATATGCCAATTTCGTCATTGTCGATGGAAAAGATAACTCAATCAAAAAATTTTTACAGGAACAGAATGAGCCTATCAGTGTTGGCATTGAAAGTGATCAAACGGTCGATTACCCTTGTCTGCTTCGTTTCACGGAGCCGCTTCCTGCCGGCTATTATGTAATGGCAGCTTATTCGAGCGATGGTAAAGATTGGAAGCTGCTTCAGGGACTTACGCCGGATATCGCTTCAAGGTTATCTTGGCAAGGTCCTGTTGCCGAAGGTTCGATTTCTTATAAGGTGGAATTGGATTGCCGGGGAGGCGGGTTAAAACTGGATATACCTGATAAAGTGGAATATAACCAGCCTTTGACATTGACCCTTAGTGCCAACCCCGGCTATAAACTCCCGGCTAAAGACCGTCTATCGATACAAATGGCGCGTATAGACATGGAGGGATATGCGTTATCTGATGAAATTCATAGTAATCATTATTATATCCTGGATCTTCCGGATGCACAAACGGCTAAAATAACCATACCTTGCGTAACCGGGAATATCTGGATCGCAGCAGAGGGTATTCAATTGGATACTCAGGATGATGCTTCCCTGCAATTTCTTTCTTATGATGTTGGCGGGGTTGTTTACAGCATTCAGCTGATGCAGGATGAATGGTCGTATGCCATTGAACTTCCCGATAATACTCCGGACAGAACAGAAATAAGTCTGAATGCCGTGCCAAAACAAAGCGAAGCAACTGTCGAGATAACAAATACTTCTCTTTCCGATGGAAAAGCGACGGCTAAGGTAAAAGTTGTGGCAGGAGATGGCATCACCTCTATTACTTACGAAGTTCATTTTGTAACTAAGCAATCCTCCGAAATTATAAATGGTGTGTTGAAAT
>OGEN01000126.1_pt1 | contig 118414 bp, 127 predicted proteins | sample 1570671 | NCBI WGS metagenome assembly OGEN01 (sample SAMEA2582128, study PRJEB24529) | metagenome | biome: Human gut stool | place: China | collected 2011 | reverse complement strand
ACAGCCAATCTTTTTGTTAACCTTAAATCTAATACTATGAAAAACACATTGCAAATATACGGAGTTTTGTGATATCTGCAAATAAATCGGGCTAAATGACTTGATTTATAACATTGATTAAATAATTGAATATTTGATTCAATGTTTATTAAGGTTTTAGAGGGCTGGGAGCGTGTCTTCTTGGCTATCTGGGAATCTGTAAGGTATCCAGTACGTTGGGGGAATTTACCTCTTCCATTAGGTGAATTCCCCTAAACAAGTAGGAATTTTCAATTTCATAAGGAAAATTCATTCCCTACTTTTGTAATATCGAAAGATAAATGATAGGATTAATAAAGGAACCATTAAAAATAAAGGAATATGAAAACGAACGCATTTAGATACTTAGGACTGGCTTTAATGGCTGTGTTAACGTTGAGTCTGACTTCTTGTGAAGTAGAAATCGATAGTTTTTATGATGATGATAATATCGGTGGTGGTTACTATAATCGTTCTTCTGATTTATGTAGCCGTACATGGGTGAGTTTTTATCGGGATGTGGACGGTAACCGTTGCCGTCAGGAACTCGACTTTTATTTGGACCGGACAGGCGTTGATTTTATTCGGGTAGAATATCCTAATGGACATGTGGAGACATTCGAATATTATTTCCGTTGGAACTGGGAGAATTATGCACAGACTTCCATTCGCATGGATTACGGTCGCAATGATGTATCTTATCTGGATGATGTATACATCGGAGGAAATCGATTGAGCGGTTATCTGGATGGTCGGAATAATTTCGTAGAATATACAGGTAGGTGAGATAACAGCCGGCAGATGGAAAGTGCCGGCAAATGAAAAGAAAATGATGATTACACAAAAGATGACAGGTAGAGAGATTTCGGATAACGACAGGTAGAAAGATACCACATGGAATAGGTTGAAAAGGTAAAAAGCGATAGGTGGAGGTGACAGGTAAAAAGATTGCGGATAACAGACAGATAATTTAAAGGATAACATATAAGATTTCAGGATATTAAGAATTTAGAGAAGAGATAGGGCGCGAAATGAAAGCTTAAAAGTTTTGAATGGGACTAAATAGTTTTTATCTTTGCGCCCTATTAGTATGTTTAATTCATGGAGTGGTTATATAATCTGTTTCTCGAACATTCTGCCTTACAGGCAGTTGTGGTGCTTTCACTGATTTCTGCGATTGGGCTGGGGCTGGGAAGAGTGCATTTCTGGGGAGTATCTCTGGGAGTCACTTTTGTTTTTTTTGCAGGTATCCTTGCCGGGCACTTCGGGCTTTCGGTTGATCCACAGATGCTGAATTATGCAGAAAGTTTCGGACTGGTTATTTTCGTATATTCACTGGGACTTCAGGTAGGGCCCGGTTTCTTCAGTTCTTTCCGGAAAGGAGGGGTGACGCTGAATATGTTGGCGTTGGCCGTAGTTCTGTTGGGTACTTTGCTGACTGTTGTTGCCAGTTATGCGACAGGTGTGTCGCTTCCTGATATGGTGGGTATCCTTTGCGGAGCCACGACTAATACTCCTGCCTTGGGAGCTGCGCAGCAGACACTTAAACAGATGGGCATAGAGAGCAGTACTCCGGCTTTGGGGTGTGCGGTAGCCTATCCGATGGGAGTGATCGGTGTAATTCTTGCCGTACTGCTGATTCGTAAATTCTTGGTTCATAAAGAAGACTTGGAGATTAAAGAAAAGGATGATGCCAACAAAACCTTTATCGCAGCGTTTCAAGTACATAACCCCGCTATTTTTAATAAAAGTATCAAGGATATAGCTCAGATGAGTTATCCGAAATTTGTGATTTCCCGTTTGTGGCGTGACGGTCATGTCAGTATTCCTACCTCCGACAAGGTGTTGAAGGAAGGCGACCGCCTGCTGGTGATCACAGCGGAAAAGAATGTCCTGGCTCTGACAGTACTTTTCGGTGAACAGGAAGAAAATACGGACTGGAACAAGGAAGATATAGACTGGAATGCAATTGACAGCGAATTGATCTCGCAGCGTATCGTCGTAACCCGCCCCGAACTGAATGGAAAGAAACTTGGCTCATTGAGACTAAGAAACCATTATGGAATCAATATCAGCCGTGTGTACCGTTCGGGTGTGCAACTACTTGCCACTCCGGAACTGATTCTCCAGCTGGGCGACCGCCTGACAGTAGTAGGTGAAGCAGCAGCCATTCAGAATGTAGAAAAAGTATTGGGAAATGCAGTGAAAAGTCTGAAAGAACCTAATCTTGTTGTCATATTTATAGGCATCGTATTGGGATTGGCATTGGGAGCGATCCCGTTCTCCATACCGGGAATCAGTACCCCCGTGAAGCTGGGGCTGGCAGGCGGACCGATTATCGTGGGTATCCTGCTGGGAACTTTCGGCCCACGGATACACATGATCACTTACACTACCCGCAGCGCCAATCTGATGCTGCGCGCGTTGGGGCTTTCCATGTATCTAGCCTGTCTTGGTCTGGATGCCGGTGCCCATTTCTTCGATACTGTCTTCCGGCCGGAAGGATTGCTTTGGATAGCTTTGGGAGCCGGTCTGACAATTATCCCGACGGTCCTGGTCGGCTTTGTCGCTTTCAAGATTATGAAGATAGACTTCGGCAGTGTATCCGGTATGTTGTGCGGTAGTATGGCGAATCCGATGGCGCTGAATTATGCCAACGATACGATACCGGGTGACAATCCTTCTGTCGCTTATGCTACAGTATATCCGTTGTGTATGTTTCTGCGTGTGATCATTGCGCAGGTGCTGTTGATGTTTTTATTGGGCTGACGATGAACATTAAAGGCTGTAATTTGTAATAAGTAGATGATAAATCGTTATATTTATAGCGATAAACGATAAGTCGATAAATAGTATATTGTAAATAGTAAAATAGTACATATAATGACTGCTCAAAGTAATATAACTCCTGAAAGCATAGTTGGCGATCTCCGCTACTTGCAGTTGCTTTCCCGGAGTTTTCCTACTATTGCCGATGCAAGTACGGAAATTATTAATCTGGAGGCTATCCTGAATCTGCCTAAAGGAACGGAGCATTTCTTGACAGACATACACGGTGAATACGAGGCCTTCCAACATGTATTAAAGAATGCTTCGGGTGCGGTAAAACGCAAAGTGAACGAGATTTTCGGCAATACCCTGCGCGAAGCGGAGAAGAAAGAACTCTGCACGTTGATCTATTATCCGGAAGAGAAAATTCAGTTGGTAAAAGCCCGCGAGAAGGACCTGGACGACTGGTATCTGATCACTCTGAACCAGTTGGTGAAGGTTTGTCAGAATGTATCTTCCAAATACACCCGTTCCAAAGTTCGAAAATCCCTTCCCTCAGAGTTCTCTTACATCATTCAGGAATTACTGCACGAAACGTCTGTCGAGCCGAATAAGCACGCATATATCAATGTCATCATCAGCACCATAATCTCTACCAAGCGGGCGGATGACTTTATTATAGCCATGTGCAATCTGATTCAGCGTCTGACCATTGACTCTCTTCATATTGTGGGTGATATATATGACCGTGGTCCCGGAGCGCACATCATCATGGATACTTTGTGCAATTACCACAACTTCGACATCCAATGGGGCAACCACGATATCCTGTGGATGGGAGCCGCTTCCGGCAATGACAGTTGCATAGCCAACGTGATCCGTATGTCCATGCGCTACGGCAATCTGGGTACTCTTGAAGACGGTTATGGAATTAATCTGCTTCCTTTGGCAACTTTCGCCATGGATACTTATGCCGATGATCCGTGTACCATCTTTATGCCGAAGATGAATTTTGCCGACACCAATTACAATGAGAAGACTTTGCGTCTGATCACCCAGATGCACAAGGCGATTACGATCATCCAGTTTAAGCTGGAAGCTGAAATAATAGACCGTCGTCCGGAATTCGGGATGAGTAACCGCAAGCTGTTGGAGAAGATCGATTTTGAGCGTGGAGTTTTTGTGTATGAAGGCAAAGAATATGCCCTGCGTGACACAAACTTCCCGACCGTAGACCCTGCCGATCCTTATCGACTGACCGACGAAGAACGGGAACTTGTGGAAAAGATTCACTATTCGTTTATGAATAGTGAGAAGTTGAAGAAGCACATGCGTTGCCTGTTTACGTATGGCGGAATGTATCTGGTTTCCAATTCCAATCTTCTTTATCATGCTTCGGTACCTTTGAATGAGGATGGCAGTTTCAAGCATGTCAAGATACGTGGCAAGGAGTATTGGGGACGTAAGTTGCTCGATAAGGCCGATCAGCTGATTCGTACTGCATACTTTGACGAAGAAGGAGAGGATGATAAAGAATTTGCGATGGACTATATCTGGTATATGTGGTGTGGTCCGGAAGCTCCTCTGTTTGATAAGGATAAGATGGCGACTTTCGAACGCTATTTTCTGGAAGACAAGGAGATACAAAAGGAAAAGAAGGGATATTACTACACGCTTCGCAATCGTGAAGATATCTGCGATCAGATATTAGATGAGTTCGGGGCATTGGGACCTCATTCTCATATCATCAATGGTCATGTGCCTGTAAAGACTATTCAAGGAGAACAGCCGATGAAGGCAAATGGCAAATTGTTCGTTATTGACGGAGGATTTTCCAAAGCCTATCAGCCAGAGACGGGAATTGCGGGCTATACGCTTGTTTACCATTCTCACGGGATGCAGTTGGTGCAGCACGAGCCGTTCCAGTCCAGGCAGAAAGCCATTGAAGAAGGGTTGGATATCAAGTCAACCAACTTTGTACTGGAGTTCAATTCGCAACGGATGATGGTGAAAGACACCGATAAAGGGAAGGAACTTGTGACGCAGATTCAGGATTTGAAGAAGTTGCTTGTGGCTTATCGCATCGGGTTGATTAAAGAGAAAGTATAAATAAGTAATAGGTAATAAGTATTAGGTATTAACCGTAGCTGCCATTTAGAGACGCATCTGTCTGTCATTCAGACGACTGTAAGGAGGAAGAATCTCTTCTTTGTGACTACAAAAGAGGAGATCCTTCGACAAGCTCAGGATGACAGATACTTATGCTCGTCATTATCGAATTGTTTCACTTTGATAAAGTGATGAAAACTTTGAATGACAGATAGATATACCTCTAAATGATAGCTACGGTTAATACCTAATACTTATTACCTAATACTTAATACTTATTACCTATTACTTATTAATCAGCCTTAGAAGAGGACAATGCCCGCTTCTATGATCGCTCCTTTATCGAAATTACCGGATTTGTTGTAATACCGTGTCAGTCCGTAACCACCGGTGGCGAAGATGCCGAATTTCTTGCTGATCTGATATTCCAGATTCGCTCGTGCCTGCAATCCATAAAGCCGTCGGGGAATCACTTCATCCTTGTTGGAACACGTTTCTATATGCTGGAATCCGAGGTCACCGCTAATGGACAAACCTTTGTAAACAGGTACCGCCAATCCGGCACGGTAAGACGTGCTGATAGAAAATTTATCGTTCAGATTCTGATCGAATGCACCTACTCCCAAGATCGTATAAAACAGTTGGTTCTTGAAGCGTACCCCTATGTTGGCGGGCGTGACGTTACCGCCATATACCATCATTTGTATTCTTGTATCGGGATTCGCGTTCACGAGGCCGAGCTGCAATCCCTTCATATCTTCCCTGTAGTAATTGACCAGACCGATCTGAAAGCCATGAGCCTTCGTCGCATAGTTACATAACCCGATTTGTGCGCCATTCAAGTCTTTAGCGGTGATGTTGGCGATACCGGCAATCTGCAGACCGTTCATGTTTTCGCCTACCACATTCAAGAGTCCGGAAGTCATCATACCGTTGAAACTCTGTCCCGTGATATTTGACACGCCGGAAAACTGAAATCCCGAAGCCATGTTTCCCGTCACATTCATCAGACCGCTTATCATTACTCCCGAGTTGTTGTCCCCACCGATGCCGGTAAGTCCTGAAATAATGACACCCTTTGAGCCATCGCCCGTGATATTCACCAGTCCGGCGGCGGAAAGCCCTACGGTGTTGTCTCCGCTGATATTGCTGACACCCGCTATCTGAACACCCCGCATCGTACCACCGGCAAGATTGGCTAATCCTGTGATCTGTACTCCGTTCATATCTCCATGAATGACGCTTCCCAGCGCGTTGATGCCAACGCCGTTGAGACGGTTCAGCGTAGACAGTAGACCGAGGTTTACATAAGTCGTCTGAGTGCTGTCATACGGCTGTGTGCAGATATCTTTCCAGAAGGAAAGGTTGATGCCCGCACTCTTGTTCTGTGCCGGCAAACAAACGGCAGCCATCAGAACAGCTGCCGTGAATATTGTTTTTATTATCTTCATCTTTATTATAACTCATTTTTTCAGTTTAGGTTCACAGAGTATTCCTTTAATCCTAGACTTCCTTTATCCTTTCGCTTCTTGATACAGATAGCGTTTGATGCTCTTCTTCGGAGTCTTTTCAAACTCTTCGGGGTATATCTTCATTTTTAGTATTTGGCTGTATGCCGGTAACATGGCGTTCAGTGCTACGCGGTTTTCTTCCATTACCCGTTCGATATCCTCATTCTTCAAGCCGTGGGCAAATGCTTCGTCAAAGTCCGGATAAACCAGTCCGACGAGTTTCTCGTTCTGCTGTACGATGATGCTTTCCGATACGTATGGCAGGTTGTTCAGCTTGTCTTCGATTTCTTCAGGGTAGATGTTCTGTCCGCTGGCGCTGAGCAACATATTCTTGCTGCGTCCCTTGATGGTGATATTGCCTTCGGCGTCCATCAAGGCGAGGTCGCCCGTGTGCAGCCAGCCGTCTTTGTCGATCACTGCTTCTGTCGCTTCGCTGTTCTTGTAATATCCCAGCATCACGTTAGGGCCTTTGCAGACAATTTCGCCAACGATATTCTCCGGATCGGAAGACAGCACCCGTACGTCCATACGCGGCGCGGCTTTTCCGCACGAACCCGGCTTGAATCTTGTCCAGTCTTCGTAGCAGATGATCGGACCGCATTCTGTCATGCCGTAGCCTACTGTATAAGGGAAGTCTATCATTTTAAGGAATTGTTCCACCTCCTGGTTGAAGGCTGCTCCACCTACGATGATTTCTCTGAAGTTTCCACCGAACGCTTTGATCATTTCTTCGCGTATGGTTGCTTTTATCTTGTCGTTGATGATAGGTACTTTGAGTAAGATTTTCATGGTTGGCGTTTCCAGTTTCGGGAGTACGCTCTTCTTGATAATCTTTTCGATGATGAGCGGAACGGCGACGATGAGATTCGGTTTTACTTCTTCGAATGCCTGGAAGATAATCTTCGGACTCGGCATACGGGTGAGGAAGTAGATATGGCAGCCGACGGAGAACTCATAGAGGAACTCGAAGGCCAATCCGTACATATGTGCCATAGGAAGCATGGAGACGATCTTGTCTCCGGCTTTCAGTTCGAGCACTTCATACGCGAACTTGGTGTTCGACCAGAGGCTGCGGTAGGGGAGCATGACTCCTTTTGAGTAGCTCGTTGTGCCGGACGTGTAGTTGATTACTGCCAGTTCTTCGGGTTCATCCTTGTGGTATTCGATGTGTTCTTTGCGGAAGTTCTTCGGATATTTCTTGCCGAACATTTCGTTCAGATGTTCACGTGCGTGCGTCAGTCGTTCGCTGCGTGATACCAGTAAGGTGAAGTCGTTCATCATCAGGATACCTTCCAGCAGGGGCATTGCCGATTCGTTGAGGTTTTCCCACACCATGTCTCCTACAAATAGTAATTTGGCTTCGGAGTGGTTGACGATGTTGTGCACATTGTCCGCCTTGAACTCGTGAAGGATGGGGACGATGACTGCTCCATACGTCAGTGTGGCGAGGAAAGTGACTCCCCAATGGGAACTGTTTCGGCCGCAAACGGCGATTTTGTCTCCCTTGCGGATTCCGCTTTCTTCAAAGATGATATGGAGTTTTTCGATTTTTCGAGCAACGTCTTTATACTGAAGGGTGGCTCCCTTATAATCTGTCAGGGCGTCTAAGTCCCAATTGTTCTTGATACTATTTTCAATGTAAGCTATAAAACTCTTTTCCATTGTTTTTTGCACATTTGGTATTAAATTGTGCAAATATAGTAATTAAATTAAGAATGAAGAATTAAGAATGAAGAATTTTTGGAAATGGGGAGTCTTGGGGTAATAAGGGACTAAGATGTGGAAGTATGGGAAAAGTGTTGGGAAGTATAGGGGAAGGAGTTGTGCCACGCCTTTGGCACAAGTGTTTCCGGCCTGTGGCACGATTGTTCCTTACAGATGACATTACTGTTCTCTCTATAAGAAAGGGAAGTTATCAATGCTTGTTAGGGTCGATAAGAATGCATGGTAATGTCATTAACAATGCTTGTTAAGACAGTCCACAATGCATGTCGCAGTCATTAACATGGATTAATCCGAAAAACCGGTTGTTTTCAGTCTGTTCCTTTCTAATTCAGCCCCAATGCGGATAGTTCTTTTTGAATTTATTTCAAGTACCATTCGTACATTCTCCGTACTCCTTCCTCTATTTCTATTTTGTGATGCCATCCCAAAGAGTGTAGTTTGGACGGATCGGTCAGTTTGCGCATAGTGCCGTCCGGTTTGCTGCTGTCGAAGGTTAGTTTGCCTTGATAGCCTACCGTTTCTACAATTCGTTCGGCGAGTTGGCGGATGGTGATTTCCTTTCCCGTTCCGATGTTGATATGGCAGTTGCGGATATCCTTGTCACCTTCTTTGTAGGTATCTTTGAAGTCCACGTGTTCCATTACGAATACACTGGCGTCGGCCATTTCTTCGCTCCAGAGAAACTCGCGCAGGGGAGTTCCCGTGCCCCACAGAGTCACTTCCGTTTCGCTGATACCGTATTTGCGGAGGATATTCAGAATGTCCGCCTTGGGGCTGTCGCCATTGACGCCTTCTACAGGACGTTGGTTCATATCCTTGCGGACAGCTTCCCAGTCTCCTTCCTTCAGACAGTGCGCAAGATGAATCTTACGGATCATGGCAGGCAGGACATGGCTGCGTTCCAAGTCAAAATTATCATTCGGACCGTATAAGTTGGTCGGCATCACGGCGATATAGTTCGTGCCGTATTGCAGGTTGAAGCTCTCGCACATTTTCAGTCCGGCGATCTTGGCGATGGCGTATGGCTCATTCGTGTATTCCAACGGTGAGGTCAGCAGGACTTCTTCTTTCATCGGCTGTTCGGCGTCACGCGGATAGATGCAGGTGCTGCCCAGAAACAGCAGTTTCCGGACGTTATGACGGAAACTTTCACCGATGACGTTCTGCTGTATTTGCAGGTTCTTATAAATGAAGTCGGCACGATAAATACTGTTTGCCATGATGCCGCCTACGAATGCAGCAGCCAGAAACACATACTCCGGTTGCTCTTCGTCGAAAAAACGGCGGACAGCTACACCGTCGAGCAAATCCAGTTCTTGATGCGTACGCCCGATCAGATTGGTATATCCCTTATCCTGTAAATTCTTCCAGATAGCAGAACCCACTAGCCCGTGATGTCCTGCTACATAGATTTTAGCATTCTTTTCCATGATTAAGTATCATATATGAACACGGATTACTCCGGTTATGCGCATCTTCTGTAAAAAAAGAAGAACGTTCAATCGGCGTAATCCGCGTTCGGTTTGAGGTCTGTTAGTGCTTGGTGGCAATCATTCTTCTTACTTTCTCCATGTCATGGCGCACCATGATGCTTACCAGTTCTTCGAATGATGTCTTCCTTGGGTTCCATCCCAGCAATGTCCGGGCTTTGGTAGGGTCTCCTAACAGTTGTTCCACTTCTGCCGGACGGAAATATTTGGGATCAACCTCTACCAATACTTTTCCGGTGGCCACGTCGATACCCTTTTCGTCCACGCCTTCGCCTTCCCAACGAAGTTCGATGCCTGCCTCCTTGAATGCCAGTGCGGCAAATTCGCGTACGGTGTGCATCTCTCCGGTGGCGATTACGAAATCTTCCGGAACGTCATGCTGAAGAATCAGCCACATACATTCCACGTAATCTTTCGCATACCCCCAGTCACGGCGGGCATCCAGATTACCTAAATACAGCTTGTCCTGCTCGCCTTGTGCGATACGTGCGGCAGCGAGAGAAATCTTGCGGGTAACGAATGTTTCGCCACGACGTTCGCTTTCGTGATTGAACAAGATGCCGTTAACGGCAAACATGCCATAGCTTTCGCGGTAGTTCTTGGTGATCCAGAAGCCGTATTGCTTTGCCACTCCGTAGGGAGAACGGGGATAGAACGGAGTTGTCTCCTTCTGCGGAACTTCCTGCACCTTACCGAAGAGCTCGGAGGTGGAAGCCTGATATATCCTTGTTTTCTTTTCCAGTCCCAAGATGCGTACGGCTTCGAGCATACGCAGTGTGCCGATAGCGTCCGCTTCGGCAGTATATTCGGGCACGTCGAACGATACCTTCACATGACTCTGTGCTGCCAGATTGTAGATTTCATCCGGTTGCACCTGCTGTATGATGCGGATCAGTGAGCTGGAGTCCGTCATATCGCCGTAGTGCAGGTTGATGGTACGTTTTTGTTTCATATCGCGTACCCATTCGTCAAAATACAAATGTTCGATACGTCCGGTATTGAATGAGGAAGAACGACGGAGGATACCGTGTACTTTGTAACCTTTTTGCAAGAGAAATTCGGCAAGATAAGAACCATCCTGTCCGGTGATGCCTGATATAAGGGCTGTTTTCATATTCCTTTATTTTTTATTTGAAGATACGGGGGACAAATTTCGTTATTTTATGCTGTATATGCAAACCAAGTCAGTTTTATTTTCCCGTTCCTTTTCCCATCACTTTGTCTATGATCAGTGCGATGGCTCCGTCGCCCGTCACGTTGCAGGCAGTTCCGAAACTGTCCATGGCGATGTAGAGTGCGATCATCAGCGCCTGTGCCGACTCGTCGAAGCCGAGCATCGATTGCAGGATACCGAGTGCCGCCATGATGGCTCCTCCCGGAACGCCCGGTGCGGCTACCATCGTGATGCCCAGCATAAAGATGAATCCGGCAAATAGCGGGAAGTCGAACGGCATTCCCTGCATCATCATCAGTGCCAGTGCGCAGGCCACGATTTTAAGCGTGCTGCCGGACAGGTGAATGGTGGCGCAGAGCGGAATCACGAATCCTGCAATGTCGGCGGATACTCCGTTCTTCTTCGTCTGCTCCAGCGTCACCGGAATGGTGGCGGCGGACGATTGCGTGCCCAATGCGGTGAAATAGGCCGGCATCATCCTGCCCAGCAACCGGAACGGATTCTTACGGACAAAGAGTGCTGCAATGGAATACTGAAAGACGAGCAGGAAGATATGTAACAGAAAGATAACTCCGATGATTTTGATAAAGACCATCAGAATGGCATATACTTGTCCGGAATGAGTCATATTCAGGAAAATGCCGAAGATGTAAAGCGGCAGTAAAGGCAGGATGACCGCACTGATCATGCGTACGATGATTTCCTGAAAATCCCGTGCTACACTCTTCAGAGCATCGCTGTGCAGTGCCGCCAGTCCCAATCCCAGTGTGAAGGCAAGGATCAATGCCGTCATGACATTCATCAGCGGAGGGATGGATACGGAGAAGTAGGGGAGAATGCCGTGCGCTTCGCTGACTTCTTCGAGCGGCGCGCCCACTTCGATGAGCGAGGGGAACACGGTGACACCGGTGAAGTAGGACAGGAAGCCGGAGAAGAGCGTCGCACCGTAAGCGATGAGGGCGGTGACAAGCAGCATCTTTCCCGCACCTTTGCCGATGTCGGCAATGGCTACGGTGACCAGTCCGACGATAATGAGCGGGATGGAGAAGTTAAGAAATTCACTGAAAATTCCGTTGAACGTAACGAATATTCGTACCAGCGGAGCCGGAAAAATAGTGCCAATGGCAATCCCCAAGATGATAGCAATAATGATGCGTGGCAGCAGGTCGATCTTGATTTTCTTCATTCTGATAGTTATTTGTTGACCACAAAAATAGTATTTTAATCCAAAACTAGCGAACAAATGTGCTTTTCAAGTGTTTCTTACATAAACAATATTTTAAAATATATAAGATATGGCAAATCAGAATAAAACAGATATCGGGTTGATCGGTCTGGCAGTGATGGGTGAGAACCTTGCTTTGAATATGGAAAGCAAGGGCTGGCACGTCTCTGTTTATAATCGTACCGTCCCCGGAGTGGAAGAAGGAGTAGTAGACCGCTTTATGAATGGTCGTGCTAAAGGTAAAAACATTGAAGGTTTTACAGATATAAAGGCTTTTGTGGAATCAATCGCCACCCCTCGCAAGATTATGATGATGGTACGTGCCGGCAGTCCGGTAGACGAACTGATGGATCAGCTTTTCCCTTTGCTTTCTCCCGGAGATATTCTGATTGACGGTGGTAATTCTAATTACGAAGATACCAATCGCCGTGTAAAATTAGCTGAATCGAAAGGATTCTTGTTTGTAGGAAGCGGAGTGTCGGGCGGTGAGGAAGGTGCGTTGAACGGTGCTTCCATCATGCCCGGAGGATCGGAGAAAGCGTGGCCGGAAGTGAAGCCTGTCTTGCAGAGCATCGCGGCGAAAGCGCCGGACGGAACTCCCTGTTGCCAGTGGGTAGGCCCTGCCGGGTCGGGACATTTTGTGAAGATGATTCACAACGGTATCGAATACGGTGATATGCAGTTGATTGCCGAGGCTTACTGGGTGATGAAGAATCTCATTGATCTGACGAACGAGGAGATGGCGGACGTTTTTGCCCGTTGGAATGAAGGGAAGTTGCGCAGTTATCTGATTGAGATTACTTCTAATATTTTGCGTCACAAGGATAAATCCGGTGGGTATCTGATCGATAAGATTCTCGATGCTGCCGGACAGAAGGGGACGGGAAAGTGGTCTGTCATCAATGCGATGGAGTTGGGGATGCCGTTGGGCTTGATTGCCACGGCGGTGTTCGAACGCAGTCTCTCGGCTCAGAAGGAGTTGCGTCATCTGGCTTCCAAGCAGTTCTTGTGCAAGCATACATTACCTGTATATAATAAGGCGGAATTGGTGAAGGAGATATTTTCTGCGCTTTACGCTTCCAAGCTGGTGTCGTATGCGCAGGGCTTTGCTGTGTTGCAGCGGGCTTCTGATGCTTTCGGATGGAATTTGGATTTGGCCTCCATTGCCCGTATGTGGCGTGGGGGATGTATCATCCGCAGTATTTTCCTTAATGATATAGCTGCTGCTTTTGAGGCGGCGGATAAGCCGAAGCATTTGTTGCTGGCTCCTTACTTCCGTGAGGAAATCAAGTCTTTGCTCCCCGGATGGAAGAATCTGGTGGCGGAGGCGATGAAGGAGGAATTGCCTGTTCCGGCTTTCTCTTCGGCTTTGAATTATTTTTATTCGCTGACTTCTGACAATTTACCTGCCAATCTGGTGCAGGCGCAACGTGATTATTTCGGTGCGCATACGTTTGAGAGGAAGGATGAGCTGCGCGGACAGTTCTTTCATGAGAATTGGACGGGACACGGAGGGGAGACGAAGTCGGGGACTTATAATGTCTGAGTACTTTTCTTTTGCCTTGATGCAAAAGAAAGGTACCAAAAGAAAAAATCAAGGCTGCACCTACGGAGCTACTCCGGCTGCATCTCCGGCTAAAGGGCAGGAACTCGCTCCGCTCAAACAGCCTGCCCTTCTTCACGCCGGAGATACAGCCTCCGCTTGACGCTCCTTCGGTGAGGCCGGGAGACCGTTCGGATGGTAAGTTGTAGGTGGGGGTAGTAGTGGGTGTGTGGGTGATTATGCGTTAGGGCGGTTGGTTGAGATTGGTCGGTTTGTCGGTTGGTTGAGGCTGGTCGGTTTAGGTGCGGTGATGGATGGATAAAAGGTAAAAAGTTAAAAATACGACGATGGATAAATTTGCAATGATTATTTTTGGTGCTTCGGGCGACTTGACTAAACGCAAGTTGATGCCTGCATTGTACTCTCTGTATCGGGATAAACGGCTGACGGGGAGTTTTACTGTTCTGGGAATTGGGCGTACTGTCTATTCTGATGAAGATTACCGTTCATATATACTTGGGGAGTTGCAGCAGTTTGTAAAGGCTGAAGAGCAGAATTTGGAGCTGATGTCTTCTTTTGTGTCTCATTTGTATTATTTGCCGATGGATCCTGCGAAAGTGGAGGGATATTCGCAGTTGCGGGAGCGTTTGGTAGAGCTTACGAAGGAGGTCGATCCGGATAATTTGTTGTTCTATCTGGCTACTCCGCCTTCGCTGTATGGGGTGGTGCCTTTGCATTTGAAGGCGGCCGGGCTGAATACTCCTCATTCTCGTATTATTGTTGAGAAGCCATTCGGGTATGATCTGGAGTCGGCGCTTGAGTTGAATAAGATTTACTCTTCTGTGTTTGATGAGCATCAGATTTATCGTATCGATCATTTTCTAGGCAAGGAGACGGCGCAGAATGTGCTTGCTTTCCGTTTCGCCAATGGTATTTTTGAGCCGTTATGGAATCGTAATTATATTGATTATGTGGAGATTACTGCTGTAGAGAATCTGGGTATTGAGCAGCGTGGAGGTTTTTACGAGACGGCGGGGGCTTTGCGGGATATGGTGCAGAATCACTTGATTCAGCTCGTAGCCCTTACGGCTATGGAGCCGCCGGCGGTATTCAATGCGGATAATTTCCGGAATGAGGTAGTGAAGGTTTATGAGTCGCTGACTCCGCTTACGGAGACGGACTTGAATGAACATATCGTTCGCGGACAATATACGGCTTCGGGCAATAAGAAGGGGTATCGTGAGGAAAAGGGAGTGGCTCCCGACTCGCGAACGGAGACTTATATTGCGATGAAGCTGGGCATCAGTAACTGGCGTTGGAGCGGGGTACCGTTCTACATCCGTACCGGTAAGCAGATGCCGACGAAGGTGACGGAAATTGTCGTTCACTTCCGCGAGACGCCCCATCAGATGTTCCGCTGTTCCGGCGGTAACTGTCCGAGGGCTAATAAGTTGATCCTTCGTTTGCAACCAAACGAGGGTATTGTGCTGAAGATCGGAATGAAGGTTCCGGGTGCAGGTTTCGAAGTCCGTCAGGTGACGATGGATTTCAGTTACGCACAGTTGGGCGGCGTGCCGAGTGGTGACGCTTATGCCCGTCTGATTGACGACTGCATTCAGGGAGATCCGACCTTATTTACTCGAAGTGATGCTGTAGAGGCTTCCTGGAACTTCTTTGATCCGGTCTTACGTTATTGGAAAGATAATCCGGACGCACCTTTGTACGGCTATCCGGCAGGTACGTGGGGACCTCTCGAAAGTGAAGCTATGATGCACGAGCATGGGGCAGACTGGACCAATCCGTGTAAGAATTTAACAAATACAGACCAATATTGCGAACTATGAGACTATCTGTTTTCCCGTCGTCTATGGAGACAGCCCGTTCGTTGATATTCCACTTGGTGGATATCATGAATGCTGAACCGGACAAAACGTTCAACATAGCAGTGAGTGGTGGCAGCACTCCCGCCTTGATGTTTGATTTATGGGCAAATGAATACGCTGATATTACTCCTTGGAAGCGTATGAAACTTTATTGGGTAGACGAACGTTGCGTTCCTCCCGAAGATTCTGATAGTAATTATGGAATGATGCGTTCCCTGCTTTTGGGGATAGTGCCCATTCCTTACGAAAATGTATACCGCATTCGTGGTGAAGAGAAACCGGCAAAAGAAGCAGCCCGCTATTCCGAACTTGTCAGCCGGCAGGTGCCCAAGAAGAATGGCTGGCCCGAATTTGACATTGTGCTGTTGGGAGCGGGAGATGACGGACATACTTCCTCTATCTTCCCCGGACAGGAGGCTTTGCTCTCTTCCGACCAGATTTATGTGACCAGCACTCATCCCCGCAACGGACAGAAACGCATTGCAATGACCGGATTCCCGATTCTGACTGCCCGCCTTGTTATTTTTCTGATTACCGGAAAAGCGAAGGCGGAAGTGGTGGAAGAAATCTGCCACTCGGGAGATACGGGACCGGCGGCTTATATAGCGCATCATGCGGAGAATGTCGAACTCTTTATGGATGCCGGAGCCGCGATGTATGTGCGGAATGACTGAAAAGAGAGAGACAATATAAAGACAAAGTATATTATATATAAGAAGAGAGAGTAACATTGGAGAAGAGAGAAGCTCACGGGGTCGAAGCTGGGAGCTTCTTGCCTATGTAGCCATTCGGTTTTGATTCGGTTTTATCACCGGATATATCTTATGGGCGAAACTAAAAAACTAAAATTAAAAGAATATGAATCCATTTCAAAATTCGTTCGGCGGTCATATCCCACAGGATGTGGCTGGAAAACAGGGAGAGAATGTAATATTTATAGTCTATAACCTGACAGATTCCCCCGATACGGTTGATAAAGTAAAGGATGTATGTGCCAATTTCTCGGCAATGATCCGTAGTATGCGCAATCGTTTTCCTGATATGCAATTCAGTTGCACGATGGGATTCGGGGCTGATGCGTGGACGCGGCTTTTCCCCGATAAGGGTAAACCGAAAGAGTTGAGTACTTTCTCCGAGATAAAAGGGGAGAAGTATACAGCTGTTTCTACTCCCGGTGATTTGTTGTTCCATATTCGGGCGAAGCAGATGGGGCTGTGTTTCGAGTTTGCTTCTATCCTTGATGAGAAGCTCAAAGGGGCTGTGGTGTCTGTTGATGAGACGCATGGGTTCCGTTATATGGATGGTAAGGCGATTATCGGCTTTGTGGACGGTACGGAGAATCCTGCTGTCGATGAGAATCCCTATCATTTTGCGGTGATAGGCGAGGAGGATGCGGATTTTGCAGGAGGCAGTTATGTGTTTGTGCAGAAATACATTCATGATATGGTTGCGTGGAATGCGCTTCCGGTGGAACAGCAGGAAAAGGTGATTGGACGTCATAAGTTCAATGATGTGGAGCTGTCGGACGAAGAGAAGCCGGAGAATGCGCATAATGCTGTGACCAATATCGGTGATGATCTGAAGATTGTACGTGCCAATATGCCGTTTGCCAATACTTCGAAGGGGGAGTATGGTACGTATTTTATTGGGTATGCTAGTACATTCAGCACGACTCGCCGGATGTTGGAGAATATGTTTATCGGCAGTCCGGCGGGCAATACCGACCGCTTGCTCGATTTCAGTACGGCAATAACGGGGACGCTTTTCTTTGCGCCGTCGTATGATTTGCTGGGCGAGTTGGGTGAGTAAATCACCGGACGGTGCGAACTAGATAAAACGTGGTGGGAAGTTCGGAAAAGATGGTTATGTTTTCCGGATTTCCCACCACGTTTTACTCTTTGAACTCTGTTTCTTTTTGTACTTTCTTCCGAATTTCATGAAATAAAGGGGAAAAAGTGAGAGGAGTGAGAGAGGATTTCTAACATTCGTATTTTTTTTAGTTGAAAATTAGAGAGTAGAAACAGTGAAATAAAAATATAAAAGTTGCAATTCCTCCCTCACACCTCTCACTTTTTTAGGATAAACTTCTTTTTCCTATGCCCTTTGTACTATTGTCGGATCATTGGGAGATTTCTTTAAGAAATCGTTTCTGATAACGTATGCATCCATCTTCTCTGTATCGAAGGGTTTCAGTAAAGAAGCTATTTCGGCTTTGCTCAATGAGGGATTGAGCCATTTCTCTTCCTCCTCTTGGGTGAGTATGGCGGGCATCCGGTGCTTGGTGTTATCGATGTAATCGGTCAGCGAATTGGTGTCAGTGGTGATGATGGAGAAAGTTTCGTGTTCCTCTCCCGTATCCTTGTCCAGCCAACGGTCGTAGATGCCGGCCATCGAGAAGATAGGTTCATCTTTCACATATATATAATAAGGTATCTTGTTTGCTCCTTCATGCCTCCATTCAAAATAGCCGGTACTGGGCGCTATGCACCGTTTCTTCATGATCGGTTCGCGGAAAGACGGTTTCTCGAAAATGGTATCCGCACGGGCATTGAGTGTCATCTTTCTTATTTCTGTCGCATCCTCTTCGCTTCTTACCCAGAAAGGGATGAGTCCCCAGTTGAAAACCTGTACTTCGTCCGAAGAAGTAATGATAGGATATCTGGGGAAAGTGAACGCATTCACATGATACTGTTCGTCAAGAATGCTTTGGTAAATCTCGACTACATCCGATTGGCGTCCGTAACGGGCGGCAACTTTGATGGCTTTGGCTGACATGGAGTTGTGGAAACACATATTATCTGCAATTAATGTTTATAATTTGGTTGATATCAGTAGTATAACGTCCGGAGAGCTGTTCTTGTTTGAGCATCCCCCTATAAACAAACGGAGTCAAGTCTTTGCTCGCAAAAAGAAATGCATTAAGATTTAATAGAATATAAAAGAGCTTTATGTATAATCAAACTTTATGTTATTTTTCTTTGATTTAGTGCTATCGTTCAGCTTGTTCTATAAATAGATAAATAAAAAGTGCTTCCTAGATCGTCCGCCGACGAGGAAGCACTCAACACAAAAACTAAACTAGACACATTTTTGGAAATCTAGTTGTATATTCTGTATATCAATTATATAGTCCTGCTTTTTTTTATGGTTCGACCATAATTCGACCATTTGATGTTTTATGTACTATCAAGATTTTTGAGTTTCATATTTTATATTACTTTAAATATTATATTTGCGCATCACTAAAATTGATTATCGTATGTTCAAGAGAATAAAGCCTATTTCAAAAGCCTCCTTGGAAGGAATCGTTTATCAAATAAGATACCTTACAGGCGAAAAAAAATGTTACTGATGAAGCACTTGTTTGGCATTTGCAAAGGATCTTATCCGAAAAAGGAATTCCTGTCGACTATATTTCTTCTCCCAAACCATGGGAATGGAAGAAGAGAATATGATTACTTTTTTCCACATTTTCTTTGAACAGAACTGTATTTTAAGAAAGTAATGCAGCCTTGCTTAAATTATATATGTTTATAACTATATCCTTCATGGACCATATAGAATATAATAGAAGGTAAAGTAACAAGAATGATGCTGTATTATTAACATAATCGCTATATAAAAATTGGATGTTTAGACTATGTATATATTTAAATATAATACTAAAAAAAATACCAATAAACATAATAATCATACATACTACAAATGAGGAATTTAGTCCAGAGAGTAGTTTTATTCCTTCATCATCTTTTAAATCATTTAGTAGATTAGAGCAATATATAGATAATAAAATGGCATATGCAGCTAATACGAGTGAGACAATGGTAGGGATAATTCCAATACATAAGTCTATGATTGTACTTAATGACTGATATGATGGGATATCACTAAAGTTACCTATAATAATCATCGAAATAGAGAGAAGTATTGGTACTAAAGAATCTTTTAAAATATCTTTACTAGTATATACTTTAAAAATACTTCTCCATCCAAATTCATCTTTAGCATTCATGATTCTAGTTATTGATTATGCCCAAATATACTACATAATTCTGTGTATATCTTATTAAAATAATTTTTTTCTGTATCTTTAATTTCTATTCTCATAGGATAATCTTTTGTATCAATCTTGATCGGTTTTCCATTTTCTTTTTCTTGTACTCTAGCTATCATTGTACCGTTACTACGTGACATGTTGACTATTGCTTCGATTATTCCATCTTCTTCTTTTTTAAGAGGTTCTTCGTCTGTTCCTTCCATTTTGAATTTAACATTTCTTGGTCTTGCATCTTTTATTTTTTTGTCAAACTTTGCAATAAATCCTTCTGTAAAATCTTTATTTGAAAAAGTTATATCTGCATCAATTAAAAATATTTTATGTGCGTTTAAAACTCTTGTGATGATATCTCTACTTTTCTCTATATTAATATCAACAGCTCCATTACTAGCTGTTTCTGCAAAACTATGGGTAAGATATTTCATCACTTGATTTATACCGATTTTAGAGCTTATGCTGACTATTAATCGGTGCACTTTAGGGATAAAATATAGCTCTACCTCTTTTAGGTTAGCAACAATATCAGGATTAATGTCAATCTTTACCTGTGTTTTCGTTTTTTTATCATAAAAAGCATCTGGATTAAGAATATCATATGAAATTAATTTGATTAATAGCATTCTTGGGGTACCGTCATCCTCTAAATATTCGCTTTTAAGAAGCTGTTTTATACTGATATATCTATTACTATGTAATAATATGAGGGGATCTTTAGCATATAGTTGCTCAAATAATTTAACATATTTTTGTGGCGTTTGTTCGTATCTAGACTTGATGTTTATAACATACATTTTTCCGCCAATGATTCTTTTACTTTCTTTTGTCTGCTCCATAATATTGATTATTTATATGTGATTATTCAGTGTTTTTAGAGTTCTAAAGGTATGCTAAGAACTGCTGTTTTTGATAATGATGAGGTTTATTTTATTAATTTACAATGCAAATGAAACTAATGTGATTTTCTTCATTTAGTATTTATTTCTTTTTCTTTTCCAGTGACCGTTTACATAGGTTCCATCCTTTTTTGTATATCCATCTACCCACTTATCCGGTCTGTCAGTTTGGCTTGAATCAGACATTATGTTATAGTATAGTGCAATAAGAATCAAGCTTATAATAACTGTTGTTATTGGATAGTTAAACAGTACTATAAAGTAAGTGATTACAAATGCTATTTTGAGTACTATAGTATAATATGTCCTTTTCATAGCTTATCCGATATTTCTTTCATTCTTCAACATAGCCAGTTCACCCTTTAATTTTTGGTTTTCTTCCAAAAGCCGTTGGGTAAGCACTGTCTTCTCATTGATTTCATCCTGCAAATTGGCTATGGTATATACAATACTTTTCAATTTGTCCATTCCTGGTTCTGTTTCTTCTTTTTGAAGAAGCATGGAGCCTTTTCCTCTTAACAGCCATTCTGCGGATATTTCTTCATTTGAGAATAATATAGCATTGACTGTAGTCAAACTAAGTTCTCTCATTCCATTTAATTGGTTGGAGAATGTGTTGTCTTTTAATCCACATTTCATTGCAAATGCTCTTGTACTAAGTCCGTAGTATGCAATAATGTCTTTAATTCTTGTAATCATATGCAGTTTGTAAAAGTTAAATTCTCTCAAATGAGAGAATAATTTAAGTTTTAAATTTGCACATTCTCTCAAACGAGAATATATTTGCATCATCAATCAATCAATACTCCAAAAGTATAAAAAATGATTGATAAAACAAATGTGAAACTCAATAAATGTGACAGACATGAAAAGATTTGATTTATCCGAAATAATGAGAAATGCTCATAGAACCTATAAATATTCAGGCAAGAAGCAGGGAAAAACTTTTGGAGAGGTTCTGAAAGCTACTTGGAGACTTGCTAAACTTCAAGAAAATTTCTCACAGGAAGCCATGAAAGCAAGAACGGATAAATTCTTATCAGAAAGAAACGAGGTAATGAGTAAAGCGGCTAAAGCTACAAGGCATGAGGGGTACAATAATCTTAATATACCCGCTTCCGCTTACTACAACCCAAATAGTACTCATTACGGTGCACATTACGTCGGAGATTAATCAAATTATACAACAATGGATAAAAGAACCGAACTAGAAATACAGCGAGACAAATATGAAGCTGTGATTGAAGAACGAGACGCGTTGATCAACTCTTTGAGAGGTGAAAATGAAAAACTCAAACGAGATTTAGAATCAGAACGTGGATTTTATAGAGAGAAAGTTTCCCAATGTGATGATTTGAAGAAATTTATTGAATCGCAAAGAAACTTAATGGATATAGTTTTGAAGAACAACCAAAGTATTCTCTAACCCTCACTAAAGTCAAACCAAACCGCCGGTTATCCGGTACCCAGTCCGGTCTTTGAGCCTGCCCTTGAAGGGAGACTGGGAACAACAGAGAAGAGTTCTTTGACATATTGGTAAAATGGTGTTTTGGAAGCCGACACGTGCCGAAAGGGATTACTGACGTAGGCGGGCTTCTCAACGATATAATGCTGTGGTTAATGGTCAAGCCGTATCGTTGTAAAACTAAATCAGTTAGACGTTTGTCGGCAAATCGAGGTATTTGCTTTATGTATATAAAGGTGATGTAGCTCAGGCAGGTTAGAGCGCTGTGTGTGGTGGATGGTTGAGAGTTCGAGTCTCTCAAGAAATACTCTTAGCTTAACGGAAGAGCACCACAAGCAGAGGTCGGCGGTTCGAATCCGCCCATCGCTTCAATGTTTAATTAAAGAATATAGAGTTATGACAAGGTTTTTCCAGTTTGTAATAGTTGGGATAATATTAGGAGCGGTGCTTATGTTACTCGCTTCTATTGTTTCTTCGTGTTACTTTTTTATTACAACATTTACGTTGAGTGATTTTGAAGAAAGAACAGCTTCATTTGTTCTCGGTGCGGTAAGTGCTCTATTTACATACGGAATGTTCCGGATATTAATGAATGCCTTACAAGTATTTTCAGATAAGTTGGATGCAATAAAGAAGAGATATGAAAGCAATAATTGAAATGTAGGATACACTGTTTTCTATGGTCCTCAATTTTAATAACACATCCTAGATTGATAAGGATGCGTTTACCGTTTTCGGTAATCTCAATAAATTTGTTCATTTTCTTATTTTTTAAGTTGGTTCTACAAAAATAAGAAAATCCCCCGTTCCTTTTTTATTAGCGAATAATCTTGGAACGGGGGAAATTTATTAATCAATTAATATTAAGCGTATTATTATGAAGAATTACATAACTCTAATTGTGATGTTCATCATCGGTCTATTTGTTGGAAATAGAATATTTAATCATGTAAATGCGTGGATAGGTGTGGGTGTAATCTTGTTCACGATATTTTTTGTCACATATAAATTAATAAAAGCACTGAAAAATGAGAAGAAAGATTGATTGTCTGTTTTTGGCATTGATTGCCATTATTTTATTTGCATCGTGTGAAAGAGTTGCTCCTAATTATGCCGGTGTGCTCATGGAGAATTACGGTAAACAGGGGAAAGATGATTTTAAGGTAGTTTCGGGCAAAGTATCTACATGGGAATGGGGTACGGAGCTATTTCAAGTTCCTTTGTTTGACCAACGTGGAGAATTCGCAGAGCCAGTAACATTAAAGGCTGCTGACAATACGGAGTTTACAGCACGTCCGACTTATTCCTATAAGGTGATGAAGAATAGGGCTATTGATATTGTATTTGACAACAAGCATATTGATAAAGCCGATACTCCATCAGGAAAGGATGGCTTTATGCAATCGTTGGAAGATAATATCTTGGAACCTCGTATTTATGACCTTATTAAGGAGGAAAGCCGAAAACATAAGACTGATAGCCTGATGGCGGATGGTGGTTCGTTAGTTTTTGAAAAGAGACTGGAGCAAATAGTAGATAAAGAGTTTGATAAACGAGGATTACAATTACTTACTTTTTCTGCACAGTTGGAGTTTTCAAGAGCTGTTCGTGATAAGATTGATAGTCGCAATGAAGTAAATACCAATATATCTGTTCTCGATCAGAAAATTGAAGAGCAGAAGAAACAAAATGAATTGGAACGATTGAAAACGGAACAGGCTCTTATTACATCGAAAGGGTTGACTAAAGAAATCCTGTATAAGCAGTTTATTGATAAATGGGATGGAAAAACACCGCTCTATGGTATTGCTCCTGATTTTCTGAAAATAACTCAATAATGAAATTACCCAAGTTTATCCGTAAATACTTAATCCGAATGATTAAGATGCGAGTTGTTAAGAAAATACAACCCGATGGAGATTACCAAAAAGCAGTCTCTTTTGTAATTAACGCACCTTTGAAAGAGTGGCGCATCCGATTGTGGTGTGTCACCCATTTCAAAGATGAATGTGGGTCAGGCGATGAGTCTGATTGGGAACGGTTATTGGACTATCTTACTCATTGAGTAGCCACATTAATTAATCAACATATTTATGATTCAAGTAACAATTAAAAACGATAGGAATGAGAATTTGGAAGATGCCACATTCTCATTAAGTGTAGAGAATATGCCGATAAAATCAGCTAAAGTAGTAGCCGAAAAGCTTCCTGCTATGATACAGAAAGCTTTTCGGGATTATTCAGATTGTAAAGTCGGGTTTAATCGAGATAAAAAGAGAGATAATGAATGAATTTTTCTATGAGTGATTTGAGCTTGTTGCAATCATCATTGTAATAATGATCTAAAAAACCTGAATCAAATCGAGGTCGAGGTTCTGACATCATTTTTTTGTAAAATGGCATTTCTTGGTCAAAAGCATGTACAAGATTGATGAAATCATCTTGTACTTCTTTGAATTTGCATGAATATACATCATTTGTTCCTGGAGTACTATCTTTATAGCTTTTGGGCGCTATCTTGTTAGAATCAACCAATTCTTTAAATGTTGCTCGTATGCTTTCAAGGTTAGAAAGTATATCTTCTGCATGTTTTTTGTAAAATTCAGCTCTCATATTACTTAATTTTTGATTATACACCCCAAAGTTAAGTAAATCCTCCGAATAAAGCGTGATGCTGCCGATCGAATTGGTTCGGGGGAGCTTTTATTTTAAAATTAATCAGTATGGAAAAAGAAAAGAGTATTATGTGCATTCTCCGTGAAATGGAGATTGATGACAAAAAAGACTTTCCCATTTCCAAAAGGGCGTATCTTTTGAATCTGACTTCTTACAGGTTAAAGGAGAAGGAGCCTGATAAAAAATGGGGTATTAAGTCTGATAGGAACAGCGGTATTGTCACGGTCACGCGAGTTGAGTAAGTAATTAAAGCTTATGGAAACTATTAGAGGTGAAATGGCTGAAATATTGCTAGATAATATTCTCCGTCTGTTTTCTACAGAAACGTTTGGAAAAGATAAGTCTGCGTATTATGTGGGTGGGGAAAAGAAATTGATGAATCTTATAGAAACGGGTAAGATTGAAAGTGATAAGCCCACTAATGTCCAAAACGGCAAGTGGCATTGTAATGCTGCTCAAGTATTACTTCATTGCCGATGTGCGGGAAGGAAAGTTAAATCTAAAAAACGGAAGAAATGAAAAAGATTAAAGTGATACAGTATGCCATGATGTTCATTGCCTTATGGACAACACTGTATCTTGTAGATAGCATTGAAGTTAGCAAGAAAGAATTTATTGCTGCTTTTGTATTGGTGACTGTCGTATCAGTGAATTATATCTGTTTTCGATACTACGAAGATAGGAAACAAAATAAAGATAGCCTGTGAAGGTCTGCATTGCTTAATTTTAGTATTTGTCATGTTTATTTAGCCCGGTTCGCCGGGCATCTGCCGGGATAGCCCAGTTGGTTAGAGCGCATGTTTCTACATGAGGTCAGCGGTTCGAATCCGTTTCCCGGCTCAACTCAATCAGAGTTAAGTAACCCGTGAGGGGGAAAATTATGTTTGTATCAATAACAATTCAATCAATGTAGCCGGAAGCGTCTGGCTACGACCTGAAGGAATGGCGGAATTGGTAGACGCAAGTATGCAGATAGATTGAAGAAAGTCATACATAGGTAATCTGTCATCCCGGTTCGAGTCCGGGTTCCTTCACAGAGAATTTTTCTTTTTATGTTTAACTAATGTTGCCAGCGAAAAGGACGCTGTAGGGTTAAAGCCCCTGTTATTTGAGTTTTAATTGTTCTATACTATTCCGGTGTGCTTTGAACGGCTATCCGGAAGCAAGAAGCTCGTGAGAGTGCTATTTAATAGTTAATGTCGTGTTTTATTTTGTGTTTGTGTTCTAGGTGAATGGTTCGTGAGAATAGTTCACTTAAAACGGATGGCTGGTGTAATTGGCAGCATACGCAGATATGCGTGATGTGGGTTCGATCCCCACGCCATTCACCCTTCTGATCCTAATTAAATTATAGTAGTTCATGAGTTTTGTTTTGTGTTTGTGATTGGGGTGTATGGTCTGTGAAGATAGTGCACCTTTTTAATTAATCGGGCGGATATGTATATCGTTAGTTGAAACTGCGGTGATGTGCACCAATATTCCGTGAGACCGGTTCGACTCCGGTTCCGTCCACTAGCATTTACATTATGTATAAATCAGGGAGCCGTACACCCTTCAAAGCGTAGCCGTTCCATAAGGTACATTGGATTATTCATTTTCTTATTTTTCTGCCTGTACAATACCGTACAGGCAGTTTTTAACTACCTGAAAATGGCGTTAAAATGGCGAAGTTTCTGTTTGCATAACTTGTAAATAACGATTACCTTTACTGATGTAATAAACTAAAAGTCAAACCATTAAATTAGAATTATGACAGCGAGAAAAAACACTGTATCAACGGTTCAGAATGAAGAGAAGAAGAAAAACTCTATCAGACCGCTTCTAGCTTCTGAAATTGAATGTAGAGTTGGTACTATGAAACCGGACGGTTCGGGTTGCTCCTTGTTATTATACAAGGATGCTCGAGTAGACATGAGAATACTTGATGAAGTGTTCGGAGAAATGAACTGGAAACGGCACCATGATGTCGTTAATGGGAATCTATTCTGTACGTTATCCATTTGGGATAATGAAAAGAAGGAATGGGTGAGTAAACAGGATGTTGGAACAGAATCCAGCACAGAAAAAGAGAAAGGGCAGGCTTCGGACGCTTTTAAACGTGCAGGATTTAACTGGGGAATTGGGCGTGAACTTTATACGGGTCCTTTCATTTGGATTCCACTTGAGAAAAATGAAGTATATCAGAGCAAAACAGGTTCTCCTGCTCTATATACCAAATTCAGTGTGAAAGAGATTGGCTATAACGAGCAAAAGGAGATTATTCTACTTGTTATTGTGGACAATAAAAACCGTGTTCGTTTTGCTTATGGTAATACAAAGGAAAAAGTATATGCTCCCAATGTTTCTGCTTCAAACGCTTCGGGCAAAGTATATACTGGTGTAGACCTGGATCGTGCAATTAAACAAATGACTGGTGTTAAAAGCCGCGAAGAGCTTGAAAGAGTTTGGGCTGAACATCCTGAACTTCACAATAATAAGGAGTTCAGAAACATAACTATTGACATGCAGAAAACATATCCTCCTAAAAATTGATAATAATGATAGAATTAGTGAAATCCAGTGTGGTTTTCAATGAGGAAAACCACACTTATATGCTTGGTGAAAAACAGTTGCAAGGTATAACCGGTATGATTAGCCGGCAGTTGTTCCCTGACAAATATAAAGATGTCCCAGATTTTGTGTTGAAGAGAGCTGCTGAGAAGGGGAGCCTTATTCATGCTCAATGCCAGTTTGTTGATGCAACAGGCTTACCGCCTGAAAGTATTGAAGCAGAGAATTATTTGAAAGAGCGAACGAAAGCTGGATATAAGGCTTTTGCTAATGAGTACACGGTGTCTGATAACGAATACTTTGCATCGAATATAGATTGTGTTTGGGAGAAAGCTGGTAGAATCTGTCTTGGTGACATCAAAACTACGCTGCATCTTGACGAAGAGTATTTGAGTTGGCAGTTGTCAATTTATGCTTATCTGTTTGAACTACAAAATCCATTACTCAAAGTTGATAAATTGTTCGGCATTTGGGTACGTGGTGATAAACATGAATTGGTTGAAATTCCTCGTAAGCCTGATAAAGAAGTCAAGAAATTAATGGAATGCGAGAAGAAGGGTGAGCAATATCTATCCATTCTTCCTGTTCCTGCCCCTGATGATGACAAGTTACTTATTCCAATGCAATTTGTAAATACTATAATCGGAATTGAGGAAGAACTTGCAGATCTAACCAAGATTCAGAAAGATTATAAGGCAAAACTGAAAACTGCTATGCGTGAGAATGGTGTCAAGTCATGGGATGCCGGAAGATTGCGAGTTAGTTATACACCCGCTTCTACAAGTGACAATTTTGATACTAAAAAGTTTCAGGCTGACTATCCGGAATTATATTCTAAGTATATCAAAACAGTTCCTAAAGCTGATAGTATCCGTGTAACAATAAGGGAGGATAAATCATGAGTTTAAACAAATTGATGCTTATCGGGCATGTTGGCAAAGACCCCGATATTAGAATTTTGGAAGCTGGTTCTAAAGTGGCCACTTTCTCCTTTGCCACCACTGAAAAAGGTTATACCCTTGCCAATGGAACACAGGTTCCTGAAAGAACTGAATGGCATAATGTTGTTGTTTGGCGTGGTCTTGCCGATGTTGTTGAGAAGTATGTCCATAAGGGAGACAAGTTGTATCTGGAAGGAAAGATAAGAACTCGGAGTTATGATGATAGCAGAGGAATTAAACGGTATATTACAGAACTTTTTGTTGATAATATGGAGATGCTTTCTGTTAAGCCTCAACAAGCGCCACCACCGCCACCTCTTCCGGAACACACCAATAATCAGACTCGAAGTGCGGTGAATGAGTGCCCGCCACCGCCACCACCGACCAAGGACGATTTGCCATTCTGATAGGTTATGGAAGCAACATTGACGAAGAAAGATGGCAAAATCCAAATGGATAAGTCTTTCGAGTTCATGTGCAGCACACTTCGTAATGGAGAATACACTGTAACCATTAAGAAAAAAACACAGCCGAGAACATTAAATCAAAATGCTCTCATGTGGAAATGGTTTCAGTGTATTGGTGCCTGTTTGCGTGAATACACAGGTGAAGAGTATTGGAGCACTGCTGCTGGAGTTCAGGATATACATGACTTGTATTGTAAGAAGTTTCTTGTGAAACAGGTTCATGTGAATGGCAAAGTGGAAACTATTGTGCGAGGAACAAGTAAACTTAATACTTTAGAGATGCATAATTTCATGGAAAGCGTGAAAATAGATGCGGCCACCGAGTTTGGTATTACACTTCCGTTGCCTGAAGACCAGCATTACTTAGATTTTATTCATGAGTACCAAAACCGGTACTAATTAATCCTTTTATAATTTATGATTGCAAATTTGAGAAACTACGAACCCGAGACAATCGAGTTTGTAGTTCCCGATTCTATTCGGGAAAAATTTCCCCCTGTTTTATTTCAGGGTTCTACGAATGTAGATGAATTGATAAAGTTGGTGAATGAGCATTTCAATGCTACATTCCCTGAAAGTGAGGTGACACAACGTTTACTGGATGAATTTGAGATTTCCGAAATTCGTGAAGAGTATTGCATCAAGCAAGAGAATGAGGTCCCCAAACGCGAACGTGAACTGTTGGAAGCCATTGAACGTGCAAAGAAAATTAAGAGTGATGCACAAGACAGGTTAGCTTCTATTAAGACTGAAATTAAAGACCTGGCTGCCGAGGTCAAAAAGGGGACGAGGGAGTATCATCTTTCAAGTAAGAATACGATCCGGTTTGCTCTTGATGGATATTTCCTGTATTATTCATGGGTGAACGGTGAGTTTAAGCTTGTGAAAGCTGAAAAAATTCCTGATTGGGACAAACGTTCTCTTTGGGCACAGGAAGATCGAAACAGAAAAGCGATGCTTGATTTGTTTGGTATTGAATATCCTGAAGTAGAACGTCCTATTGATGATACAGAAGATTATGGGGACAAGTTCGAAGAAGACCTGTCTGATAAACTTCCTGAAGAAGAACCGGAAGACGATGAGTAGATTGCAGCACAAAAAAGGCAGGAAGTCCAACTATGTGAAGCGGCTTGTGAATAATCCAGATTGGGAAGAAGCCAAGCGTAAAGTTCGTATTAGGGACGGACATAAATGCCAGATGTGCGGTAAAGACTTTAATTTAGAGATTCACCACAAAACATACAGGGTTAACGGAAAATCAATCGTTGGTCATGAGCTTGAACATCTTGATTGTCTCGTTACCCTTTGTGGTGACTGTCATTCGAAAGTTCATAAATATCACATCAAATTATGACATACCAGTTAAGAGACTACCAAAAAAGTGCTAGTGATGCAGCGGTCAGCGTTTTTAAATCCAAGGAAAAGAAAAACTACGTGATAGTTCTTCCCACTGGTGCCGGGAAGTCCCTTGTCATTGCCAATATAGCTGCACGGATAGACGGGCCGCTGATAGTGTTCCAGCCTAGCAAGGAAATACTCGAACAAAATTTTGCGAAACTTCAATCATACGGCATATTCGATTGTGGAGTTTATTCAGCTTCTGCCGGAAGAAAGGATATCAATCGTATTACGTTTGCTATGATTGGTAGTGTGATGAAACACATGAGTTTCTTCAAACATTTCAAGCACGTTCTGATTGATGAATGTCATTTAGTGAATCCGGAGAAAGGAATGTATAAGGAATTCTTTGAAGATGAGCAAAGGAAAGTTATTGGGCTGACAGCGACTCCTTACAGATTATGTTCAGGAAGAGGTGGTGTTATGCTTAAATTTATAACTCGTACCCGGCCAAAGGTTTTCACTGATGTTATTTATCACTGTCAGGTGAGTGAACTGCTTGCTAAAGGATTTCTCGCAAGTTTGAAATACTATGATATTACAAAGTTGGATTTAAGTAGAGTCAGGACTAATTCTACTGGTGCAGATTACGATGAAAAAAGTCTTCTGCAAGAGTTTGAACGTGTGGACATATACAAAGATATAGTTGGATGGACAAAACGTCTGTTGAACCCCAAATCGGGCATACCACGCAAAGGTATTTTAATATTCACGAGGTTTATTCGTGAAGCTGAAAAACTGGCTTCCGAAATTCCTAATTGTGCGATCGTTAGCGGTTCTACTCCAAAGGAGGAAAGGGCACGAATTCTGAAAGGTTTTAAAGATGGAAGAATAAAAGTTGTTGCTAATGTCGGAGTACTTACAACCGGATTCGATTACCCGGAGCTTGATACGATTGTTCTTGCACGTCCAACCAAATCCCTTTCCCTCTATTATCAAATGGTCGGTCGTGTTATTCGTCCCTGCCAAGGTAAAGAGGGTTGGGTTGTTGATTTGAGTGGGAATTTCCGGCGTTTTGGGCGTGTTGAAGAGTTACGCATAGAACAGCCTGAAAAGGGAAAATGGTGTATAATGAGTCGTGGCCGTCAATTAACCAATGTAGTATTTTAATTATCATGTGGAGAAATTACAAGAAGAAAGAAAAGAAAAAGCCTCTTTTCGAGGTAGAAGGTGTTAAGGTCAAGAAGAAACCTGATCTTGTCGATAAACTAGACAGAATATTTAGTTTATTCATCCGTTATCGTGATACGATGCCTAATGGATATTTTCAGTGTATTTCATGTGGTAAAATAAAGCCTTTCAATAAAGCAGATTGCGGTCATTACATCAACCGCCAACACATGAGTACTCGCTTTGATGAAATGAACTGCAATGCTCAATGTTCACATTGTAACCGCTTCATGGAAGGAAATATTCAGGATTATCGCAGACGTCTAGTTGCCAAGTATGGTGAACGAAATGTGCTGATCCTGGAAGCCAAGAAAAATGTTACTAAGCAATTTAGTGACTTTCAATTAGAAAAGCTGATTACTCATTACAAGGAAGAAGCGAAAAAACTGAAGGAAGCAAAAGGTCTGTGAGTTTTATTACTAATCGGAGTATAATCCCTTAAAATATGGAAAGAAATTCATTCATCTTTTATAAAGGGTGGAGAGAAGCAATCAAGGATTTGCCGGATGATGTCAGGCTGGAGATTTACGAAAGCATAATTGAGTATGCGACAACGGGAAATCTTCGGGGGTTGAAACCTATGGCAAATATTGCTTTCAACTTTATAAAGATAGATATAGACAGGGATACTGAAAAGTATATGTCTATTGTGGAAAGGAATAAGAGCAATGGTTCTAAGGGGGGACGTCCGAAAAGTGAAAACCCAAAAGAACCCAAAGAACCCACAAAACCCACTGGGTTATTTGGAAACCCAAAAGAACCCACAAAACCCGATAATGATAATGAATATGATAATGATTATGTAGATGATAATGATTCTCATTTAAAAAAGAAAGAAACTTCTCCTAAAGGAGAATCAAAGAAAGACGAGCTTTCTTTGTTCCCCGAGGAAAAGATTGATTGGGGTGGGCTAATGGATTATTTTAATTCCACGTTTAAAGGTAAACTTCCTGCTATAAAGTCCATAGATGCAAAACGAAAGAAAGCTATTAAAGCACGTGTCGCACAATACGGGAAGCAAGCTATATTCGATGTGTTCCAATTGGTTTTAGACAGTCCTTTCTTGCTTGGACAAAACGATAAAAATTGGAGGTGCACTTTTGACTGGATATTCTTGCCTACAAAATTTACAAATATTTTAGAAGGTAACTATAATGGAAAACGAACTGATACTGCGGCCACAAGAAGAGAATCGGTTAGCAGTCTTACGGACCTCGCCGAAGAACTACTGCAAAGCTCTATGCCCAAAGAAGGTTGAAGATGTATTTCAAAGTGATGAACCTTCTATTGGCACTATCATAAGAAAGTTTGGTGAACCACAGGCTAGAGCAGTGCTGGTCATATTGATAGCTGATGCCTTGGAGTTTTTCAATGTTAGTAATACAATGTCTGCTACCCAAGTTGCTACTACAGTAGATTTAATCATTGAAGAATATCCCTATATGAAAACTGATGATTTTAAACTGTGTTTCAAGAATGCAATGAAAATGAAATATGGTGAAAATTACAATCGTATTGATGGTTCTATCATTATGGGATGGCTTCGTGAATACAACAAAGAACGTTGTGCTGTTGCTGATAATCAGTCATGGAATACTCATAAGGCTAAATTGTCAGGGGAAACGAGTTTTACAAGTGGCTTGTCGTATGAAGAATACCGGAACGAACTCAAACTTAGAGTTGAGCAAGGAGATGAAGAAGCTGCTAAAGCGTTAAGTCTCTCAAATGAAATAATCTCTTATCTAAACAAAAGAGAAAATGGCAAACAAGAAGCAGAAGGTGACAATTTACTGGAACACTAGGCATATCAAACTTGAAGATATTCCTGAAGTGAAAAGAAGAATACGGGAGCGTTTTGGTATTCCTAATCACACAACTGTTAATGGTGAAACGGATTGTTATATCCGTGAGGAAGATATGGAATTGCTTCGGGAAACGGAAAAACGTGGCTTCATTCAAATACGTAATAAGCCCGCATGAAAATGGCGTTAAAATGGCGAAGTTTCTGTTTGCATAACTTGTCATTTTACGATAAATTTACTGATGTAATGAATTAGAAGTCAAACCAATATAATTAAATTATGGAAGTACAAAACATTAGAATTGACCTTATCAGTCCTTCTCCTTTGAATCCGAGAAAGACTTTTGATGAAGCAGCTCTTGAAGAGCTTGCAAGCAACATTGAAAAGCAAGGTTTATTGCAACCTATCACTGTCAGAGTTGCTAAATCCGAGGAGATGACTAACCTAGAAACCGGAGATGTTACCCCACTACCTTACACATACGAAATTGTTTGCGGTGAGCGTCGTTTCCGGGCTGTGTCACTTTTGAAAGCAAAGGAAGATGAAGCGAATGTTGCAAAAATCAAAGCCCATCGAAAAAAGTCGGAAAAATTTCAGACAATATCCTGCATTGTCAGAGAAATGACAGATGATGAGGCTTTTGAAGCGATGATTACCGAGAATCTTCAAAGAAAAGATGTTGATCCCATCGAAGAAGCTTTTGCCTTTGCGCAGTTGGCTGAAAAAGGACGAACTTTGGAAGATATTGCTCTTAAAATAGGAAAGTCTACCCGGTTTGTTTTTGACCGTATTAAATTGAATTCTCTTATTCCTGAACTAAAAGAGCGGGTAAGAAATGGAGATATACCATTGTCCGGTGCTATGATTCTTTCTAAATTGGATGAAGATACTCAAAAAGAGTTTCATGAGGAGGAGGAAGAACAATGTACTACTGCTATGATTCGAGAATTTGTGAGTAATTCTTTCATGGAGCTTGGTAATGCACCTTGGATTAAAGATGATTCCGATAATTGGGAAAATACTGATATTAAATCATGTTCTCAATGTGAGAATAATACGTGTAATCATGGTTGTTTGTTCTATGAAATGAATAGTAAGGATGCTAGATGTATCAATGCTGCTTGCTATGAGAAAAAACAGATTGCTTATGTGACGCGGAAAATTCAACTAGAATATGAACATCTTGTTAAAGTTGGCGAACCTCTTTCATTTGGAAAAACAGTAATTATCGCTAGACGTCCCGATACATATTGGGGAGAAGATAGAAAGGTTTTCTATGAAAAAACTTTGGAAGCTGTTAAACAACTTGGATTTGAAATAGTTGATCCTGATGAAATCTTTAGATGTAAGTGCTGGTATTCAGAAGATGATGAACGCACTTTGAAAATGCTTGAAGATGGAGAAGTTTATCGTTGTCTTTCATTTTTTGGACATTATTCTCCCGAATTTAACGTTAGTTTCTATTATGTTAGAAAAGAAACGGCTTCCTCTACTTCCGCCGTTGCCGATCTAAAAGAGATAGAAAGGGAAAAAATAAACGCCCAATTAAAAAGAGCGAAGGATATAGTCAAGGAGAAGTCTGCTGAAGAAATGCGTAAGTGGGCGCAAGAGAAAACATATTATCAGAGAACAAAAGAATTCTCTGAAAATGAACAACTTGTTTTTGATGTGCTGGTTCTTAGCGGTTGTAGCAGTACTTATCTTGAAAAACTGAATTTGAAAAAATGGAATGGTGAGAGTGATTTTGTAAATTATGTCAAGAACAACCAAGCTGACCGATACCAATGGTATAGAGCCTTTATTGCTGAATGCTTATCATCGAATAATGTGAATTTCTACTCCTATTTGCAAAAGTGTCAGAAAATCCTTTTTGCAGAACAATATCCGGATGATTTCAAAGCGCTCTCTAAGAAACTTGCGGATTCATATGATAAGAAAGAAAAGAAGCTCAAAGAAAGACTGAAAGAGCTAAATAACGATAACACAGAGGAAGCCTAGTGGTTTCCTCTCTTTATTGACGCACTTATGAAAACGTGGACTGGCGAACAACTTGCTATACTTGACAGTGAGTACCCGACTGCTGATTTAAAAGAACTTGCTAGACGTCTTGATAAAACACTTAGTGCTGTTAAAACAAAGGCCTTGATTCGAAAACTTAGGCGCTCTCCGAGAATCTCGTTTTGGAATAGTGAGAGACTTGATAAATTGAAAAAGTTGTATCCCAATCATACTAATGAGGAAATAGCACAGATATTAGGTACCACTTATTCTGCTGTAAATGGAATTGCATTTAAATTACGGCTCTTTAAATCTAAAGAATTTAAATTTCAATGCGCTTCTAAAAGCTTCTTTCCCAAAGGCCACCAACCGATGAACAAGGGACGTAAGCAAACGGAATATATGTCAGAGGAACAATTGGCAAAAACGAAGGCTACTCGATTTAAGAAAGGACATATCCCCAAAAATCATAAACCAGTCGGTTATGAACGCATAACTCGTGACGGTTACATTGAAGTGAAAACTGCCGAACCGAATGTCTTTGAACTTAAACATCGGCTTGTATGGATTGAGCATAATGGAGAAATCCCCCCTGGTTATAATATTCAGTTTAAGGATGGCAACAGGCAAAACGTTTCCATTGAGAACCTTTACATGATTAGTCGTTCTGAACAATTAAAAAAAGAGAATTCTTTGTATGCCCGATATCCGGAAGATGTTCAGTACCTAATCAAGCTAAAAGGAGCTTTGAATAGGCAAATTAATAAAGCAACAAAAAAGAATGAATCATGACTGATGGAGCAATATATAGATTGAAAGAAATGGTTAATAAACCATTCCTTTATCAGAATGAAGAAGTTGTAATTCTCAATTACTGTGACGGTACTGGTGATGATGGTACCGAAGTTGAGATATACTTGAATAATGGCAAAGTATTGGTATTTAGTATGTTTGATTTGGCTTCCAAGTTGAACCGTTTCCGGTCGATAACAAATACAGTTGTTGTGTTGGCTAATGAACGGTTGAATAAGGTGTCTACAGTGAACCCTACCATTTTACAAGATTTGAGGAATTTGGTTCTTCAACAAATTAAGGATGTGAAAGAAGATCCTAGTAAAGTGAGCCAAGCAAAACAAGTTTTCCAAGGGGTTAATACCGTAATCAATCTTGCTAAGACAGAATTAGAGTACAGGAAATATTTAGATACAACAGACCCCTCAAAATAAATAATAGTATGCTGATAGATAAAGAATATGTTCATTGGTTTCGCATCAGAGGCCAACCTAATAGAATCGTGTGAGATTATTCATAGTCTAACAATTTAACCCGATCGATATGATAACATTGAATAGGTTTGCCCAGAGATGCTTGAATATCATGAGGAAACGCTTTAAGATGAATGAGCATAGCTCAAGAAAAGCGTTTAGCATAAGAATTGAAGCCGTTTGGAGAAAATTCGATATTGCTTCTAAATATAGGAGTGATAATCTTCCTAAATATTCGGAAGATGAAGAATTGGCAGCCGAGATGATAATTTACCTTGTTGCCTATTTAAAAAGATTTGGTTGTGAGGACATTGAACAGCTTATCAAAGATAAGATAGAGTTCGATGATAGAAAAAATGATTAGGTGTTGTTACTGACTGTTTGTGTTGTTGATTTTGTGTTGTTGATTTTAATATAGTTAGTTATGACAGAGATTATTCAAGTCTGCCTACTTGATTTTAATAAGGGGCAGCTCACGGGATTGCCGAAAAATCCACGTTTTTTTCGTGATTACCGCTTTGAAGCGATGAAGAAAAGCATTCAGGATTCGCCAGAGATGCTTGAGCTTCGAGAACTTATAGTTTTTCCCTACAATGATGGCAGATATATTGTTGTTTGTGGTAATTTACGTTTGCGAGCTTGCAAGGAGTTAGGTTATAAAGAACTGCCTTGTAAAATTCTGGCACCTGATACCCCCGTTAAGAAGTTGAGGGAATATGCCACTAAAGATAATGTCAATTTTGGTGAGAATGATTTGGACGTTATGGAAAACGAGTGGAATAAGGCGGAACTCCAAGATTGGGGCATCGAATTTGCCCCGGAGAAGAAAGAGGATGAATTTAAAGAGCGCTTCGATGCCATCACGGATGATACAGCCATTTATCCTCTCATTCCAAAGTATGACGAAAAACATGAGTTGTTTATCATCACCTCAAGTAATGAGGTAGATAGCAACTGGCTTCGTGAAAGGCTGGACATGCAGCACATGAAGTCGTACAAGACCGGGAAAGTAAGTAAGAGTAATGTAATCGACATAAAAGACGTTCGCCATGCCTTGCAAAATAGTAATACCAAGTCATAAGCGCCATGACCGGGTGTTCGCTAAAAAGTTGGTGAACGATCCTATCATTTGCGTTGCTGAAAGTCAAGCTGACTTGTATCAGCAGTTTAACCCGGAATGTGAAATAGTTACTCATCCAGACGATGTAATCGGCCTCATCCCTAAACGTAATTGGATGGCGAAACATTTTGGCGAACTCTTCATGCTCGACGATGATGTTCATGCCTGTAAAGCGATCTATGCAGAAAAAGGTGAACCGTGCCGGGTGAAAGATAAGGATAGAATCACCAATATTATTCAATCTCTATTTGAGATTGCTAGTATGATGGACGTGCATTTGTTTGGTTTCACTTCCCGGATATCTCCTGTTATGTATGACGAAACCGGCTTTCTTTCCCTGTCTAAAATGATAACCGGTTGCAGTTATGGAGTAATCTATAACAAGAACACTTGGTGGAATGAAGAGATACGTTTGAAAGAAGATTTTTGGATTTCCTGTTATATGAAGTACAAAGAGCGTAAGATTTTAACCGATTTACGTTATAATTTTGAGCAAAAGAGCACATTTGTGAACGCCGGTGGGCTTGCCTCGATCAGGAATCAGGAAGAAGAGCGCAAATCTATTCTTTTCATTAAAAAGAACTTCGGTGATAGTATCCAGCTCAAGAGTGCGACGAATAATGGAAAGGATAAGACGAAGCAGCTTGTACTGTATAACATATCCTGCAAATTCAAGTTCTAATAACCTGTAAAAAAGGCGTTTAAATGGCGTTCAATCTGTTTGCTATATCCGTCTTTTTTAGCTAAATTTACTGATGTAATCAATTAAAAGTCAAACCATTAAATTAGAATTATGATTATTAGAACAGTTTGCGGATATGATTTCTTCGAGGTGAGTTCTGCAATGCAAAAAGCGATCCGGCGAGCCGATACCGGGGTAGCCGGCTTTTTTGCATTGGAATTATGGGCGAGTGGATACCGCGACTATGTGTGGAAGCGTTTATATACCATTAGTGCAGAGGATTGCTTCGGTATCATAACAAAAGAGATAGAAGCATTATGGCAAGGTCATGAGCTGGTAAATAAAAATGCTACTGCCCCCAAAGGCAGGATATTTGTCAGCAAAGCGGTTATTCTTCTTTGTGAATGTAGGAAGAACCGGGATGCAGATCATTTGCAGAACTTTATTTATGACAGAAGAGATGTTGACATAGAAAAATGGATAGATGATGTTAGACGTTATCCTATTGCCATCCCAGTATATACTTTTGATGTACATACAAGGAAAGGGAAAAAGCAAGGTAGGACCAAAGAAGAGTTTTTCCGGGAAGAATTTGAAGCGTTACAGCCGCGAGTTCCCGGATTATTTGATGATTTGCTTCCTACTGATAAGTCGAAGTAATGATAAGACCACAGTTTAGGCTGTGGTCTTTCAATTTTATAAAAGTCAAACCAAATTAAACCAAAGAATTATGAACAGAAAAGAAAGGCAGGAAGCAAGAGCTGATAGATTCAGAGAACTTGCAAGGAAAAGTAACGAAGCTGCAGATGTAGCTTGCAGGCAATCGTCAGAAATGGCAAGTATTATTCCAATGGGACAACCTGTGCACGGGTTAGCAGATCGTAAATATCGGGATAAAATAGGGGCCAAAATGGATAAAAGTATTGAGCTTTCCAAGAAGGCAGAGTACTTTGCACAGAAAGCGGAAGCTACTGAAAATAATAACTCCATTTATTTAGGAGATGATGACGCAGTAGACAGATTGCAAGAAAAGGTCGATGCGTTAGAGAAAGCTCAAGGAATGATGAAAGCTGCTAATAAGATAGTTAGAAGTAAAAAACTAAATGATATTGCGAAGGTTGAACAACTGCAAACTTTAGGCTTTTCAGAGAATAAAGCTATCGAGCTAACTAAGCCTGACCGTTATGGTGAGTATGGTTTTCCTTCTTATATGCTTTCTAATAATAATGCACGTATCCGGGATGCGAAGCAGCGTCGTGATCGAGCAAGAAAGCTAAAAGAGACAGAAGATAAAGAATACACTATCAGTGGTGTACGTGTCGTTGAGAATGCTAAAGAGAACCGTCTGCAGTTATTTTTTGCCGGTATTCCGAGTAAGGAAATCCGGTCACAGTTGAAAGAAAATAATACTTTTAGGTGGACTCCCTCTATTGGTTGCTGGCAGTCATACCTCAATCGTTGGTGTATAGAGCGTGCGAAAGTTATCTTAAATTCAATTACTGAATAATTATGGGGGAGTTGTCAAGAGAAGCCTCATTACAAAGGGTAATGAGGGCATCAGGTCGTGTACCTGTTCAATGTTCATGTAGCATTTGTAAACAACAATGTCATACTCCTTGTCTTGGTACTCCTGATGATATTGAAAGGATTATTGATGCAGGTTACGCAGATAGATTGGAACTGACAAATTGGGCTACCGGTATCTTTTTAGGAGTTATCAATGTTGCTGTTCCAATGATTCAACCTGTTGCTGGCAAAGAGTATTGTGCTTTCTTTGAAAATGGGTTATGTATTTTACATGATAAGAATTTGAAACCAACTGAAGGACGTTTATCTCACCATACGGTAAGGAAAGATAATTTTAATCCAGTTATGAGTCTTGCTTGGAACGTTGCAAAAGAATGGATGATGACTGATAATATGGAGGTAATTTCTCGTGTGTTAAATAAGTTTCAAAATAAACGAAGGCTATGAGTACACATTCATTTGTACGTGTTGATTGCAAAGCATTTGCGAAATGTGGAGTAAAATCCCTTTCGCATTGTAGGAGATACCGCGGTGAAGATAATTATTGTAAGGGATGTACTCTTATTCGTCGTAAACCACGAAACAGAAAGTTTGATGCAGGTGGTAGAGAGATGAAAAAATGTACCCATTGCGGCCACTATTTCTATCTCAATCGGTTTTACGCAAATACGATTACTTCGCATGGAAAAAAATACCGGTGTTTATCGTCATGGTGCCGTATGTGTATGTCACAGGTTAATAGCGAGAGGGCAAAGCAAAAAAAAGGACTCACCTAATAATAAGTTTCTTGTATGAGATATTATGCTTCAGTTAGTTTTGGCAAGGATTCTTTGGCAATGCTTTTCATGCTAATAGAAAAAGGATATCAGTTGGATGAAGTCGTTTTCTATGATACAGGTATGGAATTTCAGGCAATCTATAACACTCGTGATGCTGTTCTTCCAATTCTTAAAAAACTTGGCATTAAATATACAGAACTGCATCCGGAGCAACCTTTTCTTTGGACAATGTTTGAAAGGCCGGTTAAGAAAAGAGGGACCAATATTATCCATAAAAAAGGATATAGTTGGTGTGGGGGAACATGCCGGTGGGGAACGAGTGAAAAACTTCGTGCGTTGAAAGCTCACACAAAAGATGGAATTGATTATGTCGGTATTGCTGCCGACGAGACCCATCGCTTTGAAAAGGAAAAACGACCTAATCGGGTTTTACCACTTCGTGACTGGGCATTACTGAAGCTGATGCACTCCAGTATTGTTACACAAAAGGCTTTGTTTGGCATGAGGATGGAGTAAGGCTATATGAGCTACTTGATCGTGTGAGTTGCTGGTGTTGTGGAAATAAGAACTTGAAGGAGTTGAAGAATATGTATTTGTACCTTCCATGGTATTGGAAAAAGCTGAAAGAACTTCAGTTAAATACTGATAGACCTTATCGGCGTAATAGTGGAGAAACCATTTTTGATTTAGAGGAAAGATTTAGACGTGAATTGTTGAAGAAAAAAACTGATTAAAATGGCGTTAAAATGGCGAAGCTTCTGTTTGTTAAACTTGTCAATAATGATTACCTTTATAGATGTAAAGCATTAAAAGTCAATCAATATGAAGAGGAATGAGAAAATAGAAAAATTAGAAAGACTAGGTATTTTTAATCAATGGAAATATAATACAGAAAGAGCAAATGAGGCATTTAATATTGAGTGTCCTGACTTCTCAATGACAAATGAAGAGCGGGTGAACAATTTGTTAGATGTTGATTGCTGCTTTCATCGGTTTCTAACTATTTCATTCCCTTTCTATGATACTCCTGAAGGTGCTGCTTTTTGGGAGAATATAGTAAAAATATAATTGAATTCAAAATGGATGATAAACGAAAACAAATATTGGTAGATTACATATCCTACCTGTATACGACGGGTAGGAGCTATGACAGCATCGGGAAATACATCAAATATGTGACTGATTTTCTTGAAAATTCCGAAGAAATCAATCGTCGCGGTTATTTGCAATATAAACATGAAAATGCAGATGTTATGGTGCGCCATTCATTTATGTGCGCGGCTGTTTGTGATTTATTGTCTTATCTTAAAATCGGATATGTCCGACAGGAAAAGGCTGTAAAGCCTTTGGAGAAACTTGAGGTTATTTCAGAGAAGAATAAGAAACTGCTTAATGATTTTATAATATGGTTGACTGATAACAATGATTATTCCTCTCACACAATTGATGTCTATTATACCTCGTTGAAAAAATATTTTGAATACGCCAATGAACTAAATATGGATAATTGCAGACGATTTATAAAAAGCTTTGAAGAGGAAAAACTTTCTCCAGCTACCATTCGATTACGTATTACAGCCATTGAGAAGTTCTCCAAATGGGTGAAGAAACCTATTGAACTGAAACGACCTAGAATGAAACGCAAGTTGGATGTAAACAATGTGCCGACAGAAGAGGAATATAATAGGTTACTGGAGTATCTGAAAACAAAACTCAACAAGGATTACTATTTCTTCATTAAGGTATTGGGTACTACAGGAGCTCGGCTCTCGGAGTTTCAGCAATTCACGTGGGAGGATATAGCGGTCGGCGAAGTTGTTTTGAAAGGGAAAGGGAACAAGTATCGGCGTTTCTTTTTCCAAAAGCAATTGCAGAGGGAAGTGAAGGACTATATAAAGGAGACAGGCAAGTCCGGTACTCTTGCTGTTGGGAGATTCGGGCCGTTGACTCAAAGAGGTCTTTCACAGCATTTGAAAGTATGGGGTAAACATTGTGGTATCGATTCGAAAAAAATGCACGCTCACGCCTTCCGGCACTTCTTTGCTAAAATGTTCCTGAAGAAAACCAAAGATGTAATTCAATTAGCAGACCTTCTTGGTCATGGTAGTGTAGATACAACAAGAATTTATTTACAAAAAAGTTATGATGAACAACAAAGAGACTTTAATAAAAACGTTACGTGGTAGTGTAGCCCAGCTCAATGAATTATCGGATATGACTGAAGGCATAGATGTTTATGACGCTGCCGGATATGTTGATACTGAATTTCTTATGGAAGCGCTTTCCTGTGTTAATACTTTTATGGATGCGAGTAATATGGTTATTACGAAAATATCCTCACTGTTAGCGCCGGACGCTCCGGTTGATGAAAGGAAGAGCCAGGCTGATGAAGGTAAGAAATGGAATGTGGAAGAGATACTGAAGCATTGTACTCTTGAGGATAGTGTTCTTAAACTTCCGAAAGTACAATTCAATAAGAAATCCTATGCTGAAGCAAAGAAATGGATAGAAGAAGCTGGCGGCTCATGGCAGGGAGGTAAGATACAGGGATTCACATTTCCTTTTAATCCGGAACGTGTGTTCTCCATCTTGAAAGAAGGTAAGCGATGCGATTTGCAAAAAGACTTTCAGTTCTTTGAAACACCTGCTGATATTGCAGACTGGTTGGTAATGCTTGCCGGTGGAATTCACGAAACAGATACCGTACTTGAACCAAGTGCCGGACGCGGTGCTCTGATAAAAGCGGTCCATCGGTCATGCCCGTCAGTAATAGTTGAATGTTATGAACTGATGCCGGAAAACAGGGAGTTCCTTCATACACTTGATAACGTAATATTGCTTGGTGAGGATTTCACTAAAGATAGTGTAGGAAATTACACTAAGATTATTGCTAATCCTCCATTTTCCGGTAATCAGGATATTGACCATGTAAGACATATGTATGAACGCTTGGAAGAAGGTGGAATTCTTGCGGCTATAACCAGCCGGCATTGGAAGTTTGCGTCTGAAAAGAAATGTGTTGAGTTCCGGGAATGGTTGGAAAAAGTTCATGGAGAAGTTTTTGAAATTGAAGCCGGTGAATTCAAAGAAAGTGGAACTACTGTTAGTACGATGGCAGTGGTTATAAAGAAGTAATTTAAAACGGACAGAAAGGAGGTAAAGTATGATACTTACTACTGATAAGATGGCATTTGTTACCGATCAAGATAATTCAGACAAATACATTGAGGAGCTTATAACTGAGTATGGAACTAATCAATATCGCATAAAGATTAACCGTACGCTTAGTCCACCATATTACCAATTATTCTACGAATGGAAAGAAGGTAAGCGGAAATTAAATCGTGAACTTTTCTCTTCCAGTAAGTTGGGAAAGATTGTAAATTTCATAAATGAAAACATTCAATAAAATCAAGAAGTGAAAGCAATAACAATAAAACAACCATGGGCCTCATTGATCGTTCACGGTATCAAGGATATTGAGAACCGGAGTTGGGCGTGTCCATGGAAATACATAGGACATAGAGTGTTAATCCATGCAAGTGGAAAACCTGTAGAAATGAGAAATCCCAATGGTGTATTTACAAAAACTCAATGGGATAGTCTGCCTGTTGAGTTTCAACGAAAAATAATATGTGCAGAGGGCATTGTCAATTCTGCTATCATTGGAAGTGTAGAAATAATTGGATGCTCTATCAATCATCCTTCTAAATGGGCAGAGAAATCCGATGATAGTAAAGGCTATTATGAAAATCCTATTTATAACTGGGTACTAGCTAATCCTATATTATTTCCAGAGCCGATACCGGCTAAAGGGAAATTGTCATTTTGGGAGTATCCCAATATCAATTCAGAGGACGATATCTGCTTGTGTAATTTGGTCGTAAATGAAAGGAATCAAGTCGTTAGCTACAGAGAGTATTACCGATGTGCATACTGTGGTAGTAAATGGAGTAAATAACAATAATACAAAATAATAGTAACATAATAGTTAGATATGAATTATACTGTCAATATCTTCTTCATTATCAATATACATTTTGATGTATTTTCTTAATAGGGCTGGATTATTGGCACATTCATCTGTTTTAATTATTTGGAGATTATTTAATCCATATAAAGATGTCAAATTCCAATTTGTCATTTCTTGTAGTGAACGTTTTATCTCAATTTCTGATTTTGCGTCTTTAGTGAATATTGTAATATTCTTCTTTTGAGGATTAGTGGATGAAGATTGTCTTTCAAAAAAGGCTTTAAAATATTGGCTGTCATTTATGCCTAATGAATGCCCAAATATTGTAATATCATCAGCATCCATTAAATCATATACCATAGCAGGAGGATTATATTGAGAATCAAATGATTTCTGTATGAAGTCATAGTTATGAACAATTTTCTCGTCTTTTGTTCCTAATATAATATTTCCATCTAAGATACATCCATGTACATAGTTTATTGTATCATTAAACTCCATTGCAAAACTGGAATTAGGAGCTACTTCACTAAAACTCGTGTAGTTAAAAGAATATATGACAATTTGATCATTTGATTTATTCCGCATAAAGGCTCTTGCGACAATTGCAGCTATAGAATTTTCGTTAATAGCTTCTTGCTGTACTTTTATGAGATATTGTATTAATCCATTTTTTATGAGTTGTAAGGCTTTTTGGTCTCGTTCAATAGGAGGATTTAATATATCTTCATGCGAGAAACTGATATAACAAGAAAAGCGTGGTAAGATTAATATTCCGTTTTTTAACAAATTATTGACAATATCCACATTAGATTTTATACATTCATAAAATTCTGTGACTGGTCCATTTGCCTGAATTTGTTCTAAAACGTTCCTTTCTTTATCGTTGTATAGGTCTATTATTTGCCCATTATTGTTTTTGATTCTTATATAATAATTGTATAACTCATTCTCCAAATCATACCATTTTACAGCATCTAAATTATCGTTCCATTTGTCATTTAGATGTTTGATTAAAGGAGATGGGTAGTCTTTGGGACAAAATTCAGATTGGCAAAAGTCCTTGTATGAAGTCTTTCTGCCTAAACAAAGGTCAAATCCGTTACCTATTATCAGAACTCTTTTTCTGTCTTTATTCATATTGCAAAGGTAAGGAAAAATTGTAATAATAAGAACTGAAATTTATATAATTGTTGAACCTTTGGTGTATTGTTTATTCGATACACCTTTATTTTTTTGTGATGATGAGAAAAATGATTGTAACTGGCAGTGAGGGATTTATTGGTAAAGCCCTTTGCCGAGAATTAGCCAAAAGAGGTGTTGAAGTCATAGGACTTGACCGAAAGTGTGGTACTGAAGCTACGGAAGTATGCGAGCTCCTGAAGAATGGGGGGATTGATTGTGTGTTCCATTTGGCGGCGCAAACCAGTGTGTTTAATGGAAACCTGGAACAAATCAGGAGGGATAACATTGATACTTTCATGCGAGTAGCTGATGCTTGCAATCAAAATCATGTGAAGTTAATATATGCCAGTTCGTCAACGGCTAATCCGGAGAATACCACTTCTATGTATGGAATAAGCAAGTATTTCGATGAACAGTATGCATCTATCTATTGTAAGGCTGCGACCGGGTGCCGGCTACATAATGTATATGGACCTAATCCGCGAAAAAGAACTCTTCTCTGGTTCCTGATGGAAAAGGAAAACGTGTCATTATACAACTGTGGTCAGAATATCCGGTGCTTCACTTACGTAGATGATGTCATTGAGGGGCTTATCTATTCGGTGGGTTGTAACCGGCAACTTATCAATATTTGTAACGTCCAACCTGTGACTACTATGTATTTTGCTTCTTTAGTAAAATACTACAAACCGCTTGAAATTGAGCTAATTAATGAAAAACGGGATTTTGACAATTTGGAGCAGTCGGTGAACCGGGATATCTATTTAGTACCTTTGTCTTACACATCTGTCGAGGACGGAGTAAAGAAGATCTTTGATGAAAGGAAAGGGAAAGATATGTCGTATTGATGACTGGGATAAGCCGGAAGCGGTGAAATATAAGAGCTGGTCTCATCAGGAACGGTTATGTGATCTGAAAGAAAAGGTATCACTTCATAAAAAGGGTGATATCTATTACATCTCCCAGTTCACCCGTTCCAAGACTGGTACCAGCTTTTCAGAAATTAAACAGTCGGAGGAACTTGCATCATTCTTTGCAGAGAGAGCGTGTGAGTTTCTCCACCGCTTCATAGTAGGGGGATATGAAGGATGGTGTATAGTCACCACACCGCGACGGAGACACAACGAGGGCTTTCATTTTTCAACCTCTATCTGTACGAAAATTGCGGGGGCGGTGAAAATACCATTCTATGAGAATGCAATCCAGTGCCTAACTAAAGATAGATTGAATCCAGAATTCTTTCTTCTTCGTCCGATAAAGGAAAAGAAAATAATAGTGTATGATGACATATTAACAACTGGCAGCACACTGCTTGCCACCTATGAGCTTTTAAAGGATAGAGAGCAGCTTCTTTTTCTCGTAGGAATAAATAACAAATGATATGGGAAAGCAAGAGAAACCATTAACATTCAAGCAAGAGAAATTCTGTAAATACTACGTTGATACAGAAGGTAATGCTAGTGAAGCATATAGGATGTCTTATGATGCGTCAAAGATGAAACCTGAAACGATTTGGAGTGCTGCTAGCAGATTGTTAGCCAATAGCAAGGTTAGTGCAAGGATAAGTGAGATTAAGCAACAGAGGGCGAAAGAGACTGAAGTAGAGAGGAAAACGGTCGAGAAGGTATTAATGGATATTGTACTCGCTGATCCCGATGATTTACATTATGTAGACCCTGTTACCGGGAAAACAAAGATGAGAAGTCCGTCCCAACTTCCAAAGCGCGCCCGTAATGCGTTGAAGAAGATTCAGAATAATAGAGGAGTGGTTAATTATGAGTTCAACGGCAAGACAGAAGCCGCCCGGATTCTTGGTGCCTGGAATGGATGGGAAGCCGATAAGAATGTCAACATCAAAGGTGGAGACGGAAATAAAGTCGGTGAACTTCGTATCGGATTTGAAGATAATGAGAATTCGGAAGAATAGAACAATTTGAACTGCAAAATCCGGTATTCATCCTACGGAGAAACCTTACTTTTAGAACAATATGGTTATAAATTATAAGAAGCTAAATCCTAACGGATTCTATCTATTGAAGTACTTGAATGATGAGACTATCCGTTTTATCATTCTCTATGGAGGTTCATCTTCCGGTAAGTCGTATAGTGTGGCACAAACAATACTGATACAGACATTACAGGATGGTGAGAACACTCTTGTCATGCGTAAGGTAGGAGCTTCTATTCTCAAAACCATTTATGAAGATTATAAGGTCGCTGCGATCGGTCTTGGCATCTCCCATTTGTTCAAATTTCAACAGAATACTATTAAATGTCTGGTAAATGGTGCGAAGATAGATTTCTCCGGTCTTGACGATCCGGAGAAGATAAAAGGTATCTCTAACTATAAGCGAGTTCAGTTAGAGGAATGGTCAGAGTTCGAGCATCCGGATTTCAAGCAGCTACGTAAGCGTTTGCGTGGTAAGAAAGGGCAGCAGATTATTTGTACCTTTAACCCGATCAGTGAAAGCCATTGGATAAAGAAAGAGTTTATTGATAAAGATAAATGGCATGATGTACCGATGACTGTTACCATTGCCGGCAAAGAGTTGCCGGAAGAACTTACCAAGGTCAAATCCGTAAGAAAGAACGCACCCAGGCAAATACTTAATCTTCGTACTAAGCAAATCGAGGAACAGGCCCCTAATACAGTTATTATCCAATCTACCTATTTGAATAATTTTTGGGTTGTTGGTAGTCCTGACGGTACGTATGGTTTCTATGATGAGCAATGTGTTGCCGACTTTGAGTATGATAGAGTTCACGATCCGGACTATTACAATGTGTACGCATTGGGAGAATGGGGTGTCATTCGTACCGGTAGTGAGTTCTTCGGTTCCTTCAATCGTGGCAAACATTCCGGTGAGCATAAGTATGTTCCGGACTTACCTATTCATATCTCTGTCGATAACAACGTGCTTCCGTATATCAGCGTATCATATTGGCAGGTCGATTTCACAACTGGTACCAAGGTTTGGCAATTCCATGAAACGTGTGCTGAAAGCCCCAACAATACAGTAAAGAAAGCTTCCAAACTTGTTGCAAAGTATCTGAAATCTATCCAATATTCTGATAGGTTATATGTACATGGTGATGCATCAACGAAAGCGGCAAACAGCATTGACGATGAGAAGCGTTCCTGGATGGACTTATTCATAGATACATTGCAGAAAGAAGGATTCGAGATTGAAGATAAGGTAGGCAACAAGAATCCGAGTGTTGCCATGACCGGTGAGTTTATCAATGCTATCTTTGATTGTACTGTTCCCGGTATAGAGATACACATTGACGAATCATGTTCGGTATCTATTGAGGACTACATGAGCGTACAGAAAGATGCTAACGGTGCCATTCTTAAAACTAAGGTCAAGAATAAAACTACCTTGCAGACTTATGAGGAGCACGGACACCTGTCTGATACGTTCCGATATGTCGTTGTGGATTTGTGTAGTGAGCAGTATATAGAGTTTAGTAACCGGCGAAAAAGAAACTTGTATGCTTGTAATGGCACTATTAATTTCTTCAATCCAGATACCGAATGTAAATACACTAAGAAGATTCTATATGTGATGCCGAATGTTAATGGGAAATTTGTCCTTATACAAGCGTTTAGATGTGGAAATAAATGGCATGTTGTTGATGTCGTATTTATGGATACTACTTCAACAGAAGATATACGTTCTTCTATTTTGTCCCATGAATCTGATTCATGTGTAATTGAATGTACAGATGCTTATTTCCCTTTTATCCGGGAACTCCGTTCTAGTACAAACAAGGAGATTCGTGTAATGAAAGAGTTTCCGGATGTAGATAAGCGTATTGCTGCAACATCTGATTATGTGAAAAATAGTATTCTTTTTTCTGCATCAAAAGTAGAATCTGATACGGAATATGTTGCCTTCATGAATAATCTGATGGACTATAATAAAGATAGTGAAACAAAAGAGGCCAGTGCTGTTTTGAGTGGGCTAGTACAGTTCGTTGTAAAATTAGGTTTGAATTGAATTGCGTTATATGTGATTGAAAATAAGGATGTTGTATTGTTGATATTATGTTTTCGTAATTTCAAGATTTTAGTGTTTTGGAAAACGGTTTTCCTTTTTACTTAGTTTTGCTCAAAAAGGAACCCAATGAATATTTTTTTTGATAATCTATTTGGAAAGAAATCTAAGACTAAAGGTGAAGTTGAAATAGTTACTTCATCTGAAAATAAGGATATAGATACTCAAAGTGGCAAGGCTGAAAAATGGTCAGTTGCATACATTGAGGACCTTACTAGTCCTATTGTAGCGGGCAGTAACTATCTAACGCTATTCAGTACGATACCTGAAGTCTTTTTCCCGATCGATTATATTGCATCGCGAATTGCAGGTGCTAATTTTCAATTGAAGAAAACTAAGGATGACAGTATAGTATGGGCGAATAAACGAATGAATGGCATACTTAGTCGTCCTAATTGTTTGATGCGTTGGAAAGAATTGATTTATCAGCACCATATTTATAAATTGTGTACAGGGAATAGCTTTATTCGTGCCGCTATGCCTGATGTCTTTTCTACAGCTGAAAAATGGAGATATTGCGATAATTATTGGGTGCTACCTTCTGATAAGACTATTGTAGAACCTGTTTACGGGAATATACCATTGTTTGGCATTGCCCAAACAGAAGATATTATTCGTAGCTATCGTTTGGAGTATGGTTGGAATGGTAGTTTGGAAATTCCTCCATACCAAATATGGCATGATAGAGACGGAAGTGCAGAGTTCTATTCAGGGGCTATGTTCTTGAAGTCCAAAAGTCGTCTTGCTTCCCAAAATAAGCCAATGTCAAATCTAATAGCTGTATATGAAGCTAGAAATGTGATTTATGTAAAGCGGGGTGGATTGGGCTTTATTGTAAGTAAGAAAACTGATGCTACCGGTTCAATAGCGTTGACTGACGATGAAAAGGAACAGCTTTTGAAGCAAAATTTTGAGAAGTATGGTGTAAGGAAGGGCCAGGTACCTTATGGTATTTCAGATGCAGACATTGACTTTGTTCGTACTAATCTTTCTATTGCAGAGTTACAGCCGTTTGAAGAGACTTTGGCTGATGCAATAAATATTGCAGGGGCATACGGCATCCCTGCCGTTCTTGTTCCGCGAAAAGACCAGTCCACATTTAGCAATCAGGCTACTGCTGAAAAGAGCGTATATTGTTCAACTGTTATTCCTATGGCCAAACAATTCTGCAAGGATTTTACAGCTTTCCTTGGTCTTGAAGGAGGGGGATATTATTTGGATTGTGATTTCTCTGATGTTGATTGTTTGCAGGAAGGATTGAAAGAATCCGAAGACGTAAAGACAAATATAAATAAACGTTGTCGTGAACAATTCTCATGTGGGCTTATAACACTCAATGACTGGCGTGCCCAAATAGGCGAAAGTATGATAGAAAATCCCTTGTTTGACAAATTGAAATTTGATATGTCAGATGAGGAACTGGATAAAGTAAATCGAGTTTTTAACACTAAAAGTGGAGATGAAAAAGATGGAAGAGAAAATCAAAAGCCTTCAGTACAAGACAAAGGCAAATGATGTTGATGAGAAGGGTATCGTTACCGTTGCGGTGAACGGTATCGGTGTGAAGGACTCACAAAATGACATATCTATGCCCGGCTCATTCAATAAGACATTGAAAGAAAATATTGGTCGGATGCGTTGGTTCCTGAATCATCGTACAGACCAGTTGTTAGGTGTTCCGTTGAGTGGTAAGGAAACAGAAGGTAATTTGGTTATGGTCGGTCAGTTAAATCTTGAAAAACAGATTGGCCGTGATACGTTAGCTGATTATAAGCTGTTTGCAGAGAATGGAAGAACCCTAGAACACTCTATCGGAGTAAAAGCCATCAAAAGGGATTCTATCGATCCTTGTAAGGTGCTTGAATGGCGTATGATGGAATATTCAACATTGACAAGTTGGGGGAGTAATCCACAGACGTTCCTTGTGAATATCAAGTCTGCTACTGCTGACCAGGTAAAGGAAGCTGTTGATTTCGTCCGGAAAGCGTTCTTGCAGCATGGATATAGTGATGAACGTTTAAAAGGATACGATATGGAATTAAGTTTATTACTGAAGAGCCTCAACGGTGGTGCCGTTGTCTCATGTCCTCATTGTGGTTATCAATTTGATTATGATGCAGAAACAGAGCATACCTTTGCCCAACAGGTATTAGATTATGCTGCTGATTATCAGAGATGGATAACACAGGACATTGTAAGGGAAGAAATGGAGAAGCTCACTCCGGAGATTAGAACCCAAGTAATTTCTCTTATTGATTCTGTCAAATCAGAAAAGAAAGAATTTACTCAAAAGGGTCTACAAGACCTTATGAATTATGTAAGATGTCCCCACTGTTGGGGAAAAGTATATCGTTCGAATGCTATTCTGCAAAACACTTCTGAAAATACCACCGGAAAAAATGAGCCGTCTGTTGACACTCAAGAAAAGAATGACGGGGAAAATGGGAACGATGAAGTAACGATTAAAGCCGCTGATAATGGCACTTTACTCGATTTCAAGAGTTTGAATAGCTGTTTCGAGAATAAATAACTTAAAATTTAAATTTTATGCCTAAAAAATTTACAGTATCAGATTTTAATCTGAAAACAGACGGTCTGCCGGCAGAACAGAAAACTTTCATGGAAAACATTGTCGGCATGATGTGTGAAGTAGTTAACAAGTCACTTGAAGGATTTGCCTCACCGGAGGAGGTAACGAAACAGTTTGGTGACATCAATAATCTATTGAAAGCCTATGATGGAGAAAAGTTCCAGCAATTGGTAAAGGACAACGAGCAACTTGTAGAACAAGTTAAAACTCTAGGTGAAAGTATCGAGAAAATGAAGCAGAAAGGTCTTTCTATGGATACTATCAACAAGTTCGATGAGAAGTTGAACGAGATGCTTGATTCTGAAAAATTCAGAGATTTCGCAGAAGGAAAAACACGCAAATCAGGAGAATTTGACGGCTTCTCCTTGAAAGATGTCGTTTCCATGACTGACAATTACACCGGTGATTTGTTGATTACTCAACAACAGAAACGTGTTGTGACTCAGGTTGCCAACAAAAAGTTGCATATGCGTGATGTATTAACGACGTTGACTGCTGATCCTGCATACCCTCAACTTGCCTATGCACAAGTATATGCTTTCAACCGCAATGCCCGTTTTGTAACAGAGAATGGGCGTTTGCCTGAATCAAGCATCAAGGTAAAAGAGATACAGACAGGAACTAAGCGCCTTGGTACTCATATCCGTATCTCAAAACGTATGTTGAAATCAAGAGTGTACATTCGTTCCTACATCTTGAACATGCTTCCTGAAGCTGTTTGGATGGCAGAAGACTGGAACATCTTGTTTGGTGACGGTAATGGTGAGAATTTGCTTGGTATTATTAATAATACTGGGGTGACTTCTGTAGAGAAGATTATCAGTACAGCCATTGTTACAGGTGCCGCCGGTGCTGTAAAAGCTATTACCGGATATAACGGTGATAAGGATGTGATTGTAGAGTTTGCAGAACCACAGGATTTGATTCTTGATGGAATGAGTATCACGTTCGCTGGTGCCGCTGTTCTTACAGAACTGAACAAAACACACGCTCTTGTGAAAATGGAAGATGGTCGTATCCTTATTCCTGGTGTCGCGTTCTCCGGTGCTGAAACGGCTACGGATAAAATGACATTCAGTGTTCATGAAGCCGGCTTTAAGAACATTGAGGAACCCAACTCTGAAGATGTAGTGAAAACAGCTTTCGCCGCAATGACATATGCCCAGTATTTTCCGAATGCTATTATTCTTAATCCAATGACTGTTAACGGTATGGAATCAGAAAAAGATACGACAGGACGTAATCTTGGTATCGTTAAAATGGTTGATGGGGTGAAATATATTGCCGGTCGTCCGATTATCGAGTATGGTGGTATTCTTCCAGGTAAGTATCTTTTAGGTGACTTTAACCAAGCCGCAAATTTGGTTGATTATACCACTTTGACACTTGAATGGGCTGAAGATGTGGAGACCAAGCTTTGCAATGAGGTTGTGCTGATGGCACAAGAAGAAGTTATCTTCCCGATTTATATGCCGTGGGCTTTCGCTTATGGGGATTTGGCCGCATTGAAGACTGCAATAACTAAAGCGTAGGATTATGGATTACATACTTAGAGGTAACGATAAGGATGTAACCAATGTGCTTAAAGAGCAACGCATTCGGATTAATAGAGGGATGATTCAACTCATCCCTATTTCCGAATGTGGTCTTGTTACAGAAGAAGATGCCCGAAAGACATTGGAATGTATGCTTGCAGAAAAAAATGAAGAGATTGGCAGGCTTACTGCATCCATTGCAGAGAAAGATAAGACAATTGTTGAACTGACAGAAGAGCGTGAAACAATGAAAGCTCGCATTGCAGAACTTGAAGTACAGGTGCCTTCTGATGAAAAGAATCTTCCGGTTGCCGATTCAAAAGATTTGCAAGAGGAAGATGCCAAGGAGGTAACTGTTACAGATGATAAAGCCGTTTCCGTAGAAGATGAAAAGAAAACCGGGAAAGGCAAGACTTCTAAATAACTATCGCTATGTTGATTGATGTTTCATATTTTATGTCAGGTCCCAGGCATATTGAGAATGTTTCGGTCGCTGAAATGCCTTCGCCCCAATCTCTTGCTGTGAATGAGGTGATAAATGGGTATATTAAGGCATTTCAGCCCGAATTTCTCCGGAATGTTGTTGGTGTGACTCTTTCCCAAGCTATCACAGATTATTTGGAGCTTATTGAACGGGAAAAGGAAGATTCTTCAGATGAAGTTGATATTTCAGAAGAGAAGGAAGCCCCCCAGTCCGGATATGCAGTATTATGCGAGAAGCTGTGTGAACCGTTCGCTGACTATGTCTTTTATCATATTCTTCGTGACGCAAACACCCAGGCTACAATAACCGGGCTTGTCCGTTTGAAATGTGCTAATGAATATATAGCTCCTTTGAAGAGACAAGTAAGCACATGGAATAGCATGGTAGAGAAGAATAAACAGTTTGTTGAATGGGCTATGTCGAATGATTGTCCTTTCGATGTGAAAATAACCAAGAATCTTTTGACCCCAATTAATGCTTTCAATTTATGATAGATTTAGATATAACAGAACTGTTTGAGGAGATTGTAAAGGAACTTCCAGAAGGGCTTGAAATTCTCTATCCAAATGGGAAAGGGGGAACTAAAGTTATGAAGTCCCCAAGGTTGAATTACATCTTCGGTAGCAGTCAATATATCAAAGATATTTTAGATGAATACAGTAAGTCTTCTGCCCAGTCTGAAAGGAAGTTTCCATTGGTTGCACTATTCACTCCAATTAGTGAGGATAGAGGTGATGCGGATTATTTTTCAAAAGCAAAGGTTTCGTTAATTATAGCATGTTCTTCTTGTAAAGAGTGGAGCAATGAGATGCGCAGAACCACATCTTTTAAAAATATCCTTCGGCCAATCTATAAACGTTTATTGGAAGTATTATATGAAGATTCTCGGTTCGACTGCGACTATGACGAAAAAGTGAAACATAGTTATTCAGAAAACTATTCATATGGCAGATACGGAGCCTATACAGATTCCGGTGAGGCTGTGAGCGAGCCGATTGATGCCATAAATATACGCTCGATGGAAATAAAAATTAATAATCTTAATTGTAGAAGAAAATGAGAAAGATTAGAACGTGTAAGGGTTCCCGGATGAACACTGGTAGTTCTGCTTGTAGCATTGACTGGAAAAAGGTCAAAGGTGCTATCTTGACAGAACATGGTGTCAAACTCCCTGCTGATATAACAGGTGAGAAGTTGCTCGAATTGTGCCATGCAGACCGTCCCGGGCGTATTTACCCTATTTTGCCATTCCTGGAGTATGCCAAGAATGGTGGAGAGCCTCAAGTTAATCCTGTAGGGTACGGTGCAAGTGAATACAACGGGCTTAGCGCTCAAACAGACACCTTCACTTTGAAGAAATTTGATGAGGTTTTGAATGCCCAGCTTCTGAAATGTGCCAATAAAGGATGGGACGTTTACTTTTGGAATCAGGATAATATGTTGATCGGTTATAATGATGACACTGATATCCTTGCCGGTATTCCGATGTCTACTGTTTACCCGACCGTGACACAGTACCCGACCAGTAGTGCTAAGTCTGCGATGACTGTTAGTTTTTCACATGAAGATGTGGAAGACAGCCAATTGCACTTTGACTACGTGCAGTTAGACTTCAATCCCAAGAATTTCGTTAAAGGCTTGGTTGATGTTGTGTTTCAAAAGTTGGAGGCCGAAAATACTTACAAAATAGTTGAAGTTGTTGGTGGTTATGACCGTACAGAAGAATTTGGCAGTCTTATTGCTGATGGTGCTGCTGAAGTTATGAATAACGTAACTTCTGCTACATATTCGGATGGTATCATTACCATTGTTCCTAAAGCCGGGGCGGTTCCTTCGTTGAAAGCTCCTTCTGTATTGTATGAAAAAGGAATCAGAGGTATCGAGCAGGTGTCATGAAGGTAGATAATGTTACGTTCGTCGAGGTTGCTGTGAAGGGCATGACGAAGGAAGAGTTTATTAATGCGCACATTAAAGTCGTGTGGCAGGAACTGAAGGAAGCTGACCGCAAGAAGAAGCTCTCGGAAGTGTACGATGCGATAACTAAGTAACCGACGGGCTGGGGTGTGATTACAGCCCGGCCCGTTATATTTTTACTGTATGGCAGATTTTGATGAATTACATAGAGTTATTCATTCCATTGCATCCGGGTTTGAAGAGGAATGTATTAGGTGTATGGAAGAACATAAGAATGTGCTCGTTGATTGCATTCAGGAGCAATTATATTCCGGTCTGGACGGTACTGAACATCTATTGAATCCTGATTATGATACTGACACCTATTTTAACGAGCCCGGTCCCTGGCAGAACCGTGCGGAACAATATAAACGATGGAAGGAGAGGATAACTCCACCTCTTAGAAGTGAGATGCTTTATTTGCCACCGCGTCCGGTTGAGGTACCTAACCTCTTTATTACTGGTACTTTCTATGATAGCATAACTGCCGATAGAATTGATTCCGGGCTTCGATTCTCAACGAAAGGATTTACGGACGGTAGTTCTATTGAGAAGAAATACGGTGAGCAGATTTTAGGCATTGGTGATACAGCTAAAGAGTACTTTAATATTATGTATCTCCGTCCCTGGATGGAACGTTTCTTTTCAGAATGTGGATATCGGTAGAAAATGGCTTGTAGTTGCGAAATAAAAAAGATGCAGAGTGAACTGGAACGTATCAGTGATCTTGCAAAGAAAGCAGCTGTCTTGGATGGTTGCATGTATGTCGTTTATCAGAAAGAAGATGGTACCTATGCTTTTGATAAACTAGGAGTTGAGATAAAAGGAAAGATTGTTGAATATAGACATTACCTGTAATTATGGCAGATTTAAAATTAAAAGATTTCGTTGATGAGAACGATTTGCAGAAATTGGTGGAGCTTGATAATACTATTGAGCGTGTGAGGGCTGATTATGTTAATGCGGCCAAAGAATTAGCAAAAGGTTTGAAACTAAATGTAGAAGGCGTTGCTGATCTTGAAAAGTTGAGTAATCTTTATAATACTCAAGCAAAAACGGCTGGTTCTGCATCTGCTGAATTAACCGAGGCTCTTAGAAAACAGTCTGAAATAACTCAAACTGTCAGTAAGAAGATAGAGGAAAAGCTAAATGTAGAGAAATTATCTGCTGCTGAATTGAAGAAACTAACCAAGGCAAACTCGGATAATGCTGCGTCCTTGGAAAAGGCTGCTAAAGCGGAAGCTAACTTGACAAAAGCGCAGAATGCCGGTAATACTACTCGTAAGAAAGCTGTTTTATCTGAAGAAGAACGTTTAAAACTTATCAGAACTGCTATTACCTTGACTAATCAGGAAGTACATAGCCGTTCACAAGCAAAGGAAATGAATAAGCAGCTGCAAAAGGCTGTTGATGTTTTGAAAGATACGGATGAAAACTATATTCGTACACTTGCCCGTCTTAATTCTACTATTGGAATCAACACTGATTACATAAAGCGAAATTCCGATCGATATAGTCAACAGAAAATGACAATTGGTGCATACCGGGAAGAAGTGAAGGCTGCATGGGTTGAGATACAGAACGGTAATAAGTCCATGCAGAATATGGGTATTATTGCCCGGAATGCAGGAAGGATGCTTAAAACGGAGATGGCTCCTGGGCTAAGCCAAGTTAGTGCAGGATTGAAAGGATGGGCTGCTGGATATATTGGTGCACAAGCTGTTGTTGGAGGGATTGTTAAGATGTTTACGCAACTGCGTGAAGGTGTTGGTTCCATTGTTGAATTTGAATTTGCTAATAGCAAACTTGCAGCGATTTTAGGTACGACGGCTGACAATATTAAAGAATTAACCACTGATGCGCGTCAATTAGGAGCAACAACGAAATATACAGCTGCACAAGCTACTGAACTACAGATAGAATTAGCCAAATTAGGTTTTACACGTCGTGAAATATTAGATTCGACAGGTGCCATCTTACGATTCGCACAAGCAACTGGAGCTGAACTTTCGGATGCAGCCGCATTGTCTGGTGCTGCATTGAGAATGTTTAATGCTAGCACTAAAGAAACAGAACGTTATGTATCTGCTATGGCTGTTGCTACATCAAAGAGTGCCTTATCTTTTTCTTACCTAGCTACTGCCTTGCCTATTGTTGGTCCGGTTGCAAAGGCATTCAATTTCCAAATAGAAGATACTTTGGCATTGTTAGGAAAGCTTGCAGATGCAGGTTTTGATGCTTCAATGTCTGCAACAGCCACTCGTAATATTTTGTTGAATTTGGCTGATGGCAATGGCAAATTAGCTAAAGCACTTGGAGAACCTGTAAAAACATTGCCTGAGTTGGTTGTTGGCTTAAAGAAACTGAAAGAACAAGGTGTAGATTTAAATACAACTTTAGAATTAACAGATAAACGGAGTGTCGCCGCTTTCAATGCTTTTCTTACAGCTTCTGATAAAATTGTTCCATTGAGGGACCAAATTACAGGCGTGGATAAAGAACTAACAGATATGGCAGATACCATGAGTAACAATGTTAAAGGTTCTATTGCGGGACTTTCTTCTGCGTGGGAAGCATTTATGTTATCCTTCTATGATTCCAAGGGTATAATGAAGGATGTCCTGGATTTTCTGGCAAGAGGGTTGAGGAATGTTGCTACACAGCTGAAGGGGTATTCTGAATTACAAGATGAAGCAGACAATAAGGCTGTTGCCTTTGCACAGAAAGAGATGATGAAATCTGATATTTTGGAGAAGAATGCTAGAAATATGCAGAGGTTGTATAAAGAATATATAAATTCAGGAATGTCTGCTGATGAGGCGGCCAAAAAGGCTAAAGAAGATTATATTGAAACATTGAAGTCTCGTTTGGAATATGAAAATAGTGATTATCAATTAGCTATAGATAATCGTAAGAAATTGGAAGGAGAATTGAAAGACAGGGGATTCTTTACAATTCTGACCTCATGGAGACGTACAAATAATGTCATTAAAGATGAGATCGATGTTGCAACTAAAGTTGCTGCAGGTAAGAAGGCTATTTCATCAATAACAGAATCTCTTATTGAACAACTTGATACCATTGATTTGAAAGAGAATGGTGGTACAAAGGGGAATTCAGTAAAGGTACTTACTGATAAAGAAAAACGTGAACAGGAAAAAGCTCTCAAAGAGAAGCTGAAAATTCATGAAACTTATCAGGAGTCAGAACTAGCTCTTATGGATGAGGGACTGGAGAAAGAACTTGCTAAAATTGGTGTTGCTTACTCGAAGAAGATTGCTGCCGTCAAGGGTAATAGCAAAGAGGAAATTGCTACACGTCAGAATTTAGCTAAGGAAATGCAGGAAAAGCTAGATGAGTTTACTATTAAGTATAATTCTGATCGTGAGAAGAAGGATGTTGAGAACGCTCTTGCTGTTGTAAAAAAGGGGTCCCAGGAAGAACTTGATTTGAAATTGCACCAGTTGGAATTGCAACGTGAAGCAGAAATTGATGCAGCAGAGAAAACAGGTGAAGATGTTTTTCTCATTGACGACAAATATGCAAAAAAGAAACAAGAACTTTACGAAAGACATGCATCCGATCAGGTGCAATTAATAGCAGAGAATGCAGCGCATGAGCAGGAAATCCGGGATGCTGCATATGTCATGGATACGCTTGCTCTTAAAAAACAGTTAGCTTCTAAGGAAATAACCCAGCAAGAGTATGCAGAACTTGAGTATCAGTTAAAATTAGATTATGTACGTAAAACAACCGAAGCTGCAATTGATGCGTTGGAGTTGGAACTTCGAAACGAAAATTTGAGTGCAGAGGATAGGGCAAAGATTGCAGAGCAGTTACGGAAATTGAAAGCGGACCTTTCCCAGCAAGAAGCAGAAGCGGAAATAGATGCTATCAATAAAGTTACTAAAGCGGATGAGAAAGCACAGAAAGAACGTCAGAGGAATCTGAAAAAATGGCTTCAAACTGCATCTCAAGCAGTGGGTGCTATTGGTGATCTAGTCTCTACTATTTATGATGGTCAGATTCAGAAAATAGAAGAAGAGCAGGAAGCTAATGATGAGAAATATGATAAGGATGTAGAACGAATACAGAATCTAGCTGATTCGGGAGCAATCTCCGAAGAAGAAGCAGAAGCTCGTAAGCGTGCGGCCAAGGAAAGAACTGAAGCTAAGAATGCTGAACTTGAAAAACAAAAACAAGAAATGGCACGTAAACAAGCCATTTGGGAAAAGGCGACTAGTGTCGCTCAAGCTGGAATAGCCACTGCACTGGCAATAACTGAAGCTTTACCGAATATTCCTTTATCTATTGTTATTGGTGCCATGGGAGCAATTCAGGTTGCAACTATTCTTGCAACTCCTATTCCTTCCTATGCAGACGGTACTCAAGGTAATGATAGGCATCCCGGCGGTGCCGCTTTAGTTGGTGATGCCGGTAAACATGAAGTTATCATGTATTCTGGAAAAGCATGGATTACTCCTGATACTCCAACTTTAGTTGATATTCCTAAAGGTGCGCAAGTCTTTCCTGATGTTGATAAGGTAGATATCTCTAATTTTGATATACCGGATTGGGACTTTCCCACATTTTCACCGACATATTTTGCATCTTCTTCCGGTGACACCATTGTTTTCAATGATTATTCCCGATTAGAAAAAAGGGTTGATAGAACAAATTTCCTTTTGATGAAGAGTCTAAAAATGCAACGCCAAGATGCTTCTAACCGTGAATTTGAACTGTATAAGTTATCTAAACTGAAATAACTATGATTGAAAGATTAAATCAGATAACATTGAGTGATTTCATTGAACTTTCATGCGGAAACTATGCTTGTTTGCTTTCGGACTGCAAATCTATGTCCGAAAGCACGCTTAAAGAAATAGCGTCTAAATTACTTGTCGAATACAGAAGTATTGTTAACCCTTCAAATATGAAGGCTATGGTAATGGACAAAGAGGATATGCTGAAAGAACGTGCCAAACTATTGAGTCTTCGTATTTGTCAGGCTCTTGTTTCTCTTGGCTTTTATGATGATGTTCGTCAGGTATTGGACCAGCTAAATGTAGATACCCGAAATATGAGTGATGAACAAGTAATATCGAAGATTGATTATTTACTTCATTCTGCAATTTTTGAGCAAAAACGGAATGAGGAAAGACGCAGTGAGGAACATAAAGGAAGTAAGGCTACTCCTGAACAAATTCGTTCTTCTTTTGATGCTGAGATTGCTTTTCTAATGACATTCTTTAAAATGAGTATTGATTCCCGCGTAATTAATGCTGCTGTCTATGCGAATATCGTTCATCAAGCTGATGTTGAAATATCGATCAGAAAAAGAAGCACATGATAATATTGGTATTACATATATGCTGTAATTCGATTAATTTTTAATTAAAGCGAATTATTTCATACAGTCGTTTGTACATCTCCTTTAGAATCACAAACGACTTTTTTATGAATAGAAAAAACAGCATCCATTGTATAAATAGGCATTTATACAATGTTTTATTGTCAGAATTACGTACATTAGAGACGAAGTGTAATCGGATAACGGCAGAAGTGTCCGAGGTAAAAAAAATGATTGCCTTATTGCCCCCCGATATAGGCACTCTTATTAGTTCAATCGAGCGTTCTGCTAAGGAAATGCACGAACAAAGTATCATGCACCGGAAATATGTGGAAAGGTGCATTAATGGCGAACCGAAGATACACCTAATAAGGAGGGCTGACAATGGACTTTGAAAAGGAATTATCAGAAATATATCCTTGGATATTAAAGGTGGCAAGAAAATTCTGCTGTTCCATGCAAGATGCTGAAGACTTAGCCGGTGATACAGTTTATAAGCTACTTGTGAATCGTGATAAATTTGATTGTTCTAAACCACTTCAACCGTGGTGTCTTATTATAATGAGGAATACTTATATAATAAGATACAATAGAAATTCCCTTATACATTTTACAGGGCTTGATATGGTAGACGGAAGTGCCATTTCTAACTGTACAGCTCATTCAATACTGTTTGATGATTTGGTTTCTACAATACAACGGTGTGCTAAAAAATCTCGTTGTATTGATAGTGTGATGTATTATGCTAGTGGGTATTCTTATGATGAGATAAGTGAAATCCTGAACATTCCTGTTGGAACTGTAAGAAGTCGTATTTCTTCTGGTCGGAAAATGCTACTTCAAGAATTCAAATATTAATAGTGTGACTTATTAGAGAATTAACTTTATAATATCACGAAAATATATTATGTTTGAATATTTAATTTTGAATAATTTTTTTATAAACTATAATGGATGAAAAAATAATAACCACAAATGAATTGGAGGTACTTGCTAATGAATTTTATGGTTCTAAAATAACGCAAGAAGAGTATTTTTCTAGGTTGGATGATATAGATTGTTATCAGGCACATTATTTGAAAGCACGTGTGTATTTGGATAAGCAAGATTTATCTAACGCAATGATAGAAATTAATACTTCTATTCATATGATTGAAGCGTATGATGAAAATGATTTAAAGTGTGAGTTGGGAACTTTTTTCCCTTCTTTGCAAGCATATGTTTATAGAGCTGCAGGAGAAATATATGCAATCCTAGGTGAACAAGATAAAGCGACTGAATTTTACATAAAGTCACAGTATTATTCTATCCAATTAAAGTCTGATTTTGACGGTGTAAAGTCAGGAATTGTTTATTCATTTAGAAGTGTGAGTATTTATTCTTTGTCTGATTTAATATCAAATACTATAACAGTGTGTCATCCTTCTAAAATGAATGACCCCTTTGATAGTCTATTTCTTTTGTGGTCAAGTGAAAGTAATTTGAATAGAATTTGTAAAAATAATGCTCATATAAAGCCTTTCAGTGACTCTTTTCAATATTTTAAAATTAGAAGTTTTGTCGGAAATAAAAAATTAAGTTTAGATAATAACCTAATAAGAAAGGTGGTCATGTGGTCTCATTATGCTGATGCTCATAAAGGTTTTTGTATTAGATATAAACTTTCAACGGTATTTATAAAACAGGCTCAGGGTAATGGTTATTCTCATAAATATTTAAAGAGGGTGCATTATCTCTCTAAAAATGAGAAATGTGATATTTTAACTAAAAAGAAAGATACAAATAGTTTGTTTATATGGAAATCTACAGAATGGAAATATGAAAATGAAATAAGATTAATTAGTTATGACCCAAGCTGTAAAGATGATCATCTTCAAATTCCTCTTGATAAGAACTCTATGATTGAAGCGATTTATTTCGGTTATAGATGCGTTGAAAGTAATGTAAAGAATATAATGCAAATTTTAGGAGAAGGAGTTCAGTATTTTAAGATGGATTATGATCCTAATAACGTTTATAAGTTGAAAGTGAATAAAATCTTATATAAAGACTATATTGATACATAGTTTTTAAGTTGATTCCGGTTACCTTATAAATTCTATTTTTACTAGATAATTTCGTAATATGCTTAAAATCTGATGCTTACATCTGTGTTTTGTAATGCGTGATTTTCAAGAATTTAGCCAATCGGAAAACCGGTTGGCTTTTTCTATATATTTGCTCGTGAACGTTCAAAAGGAGTTAAAATGCTTTGTAAATATGTACTTACCGTTGATAGTATTTCCTATGATATTCCCAAATCTTGTATTCAGAATTGGGATGAAATAAAGTTTTCCCGTAAACGCTCCGGACTTGAAGGAATAACTAGAACCTTTACTTCAAAATTCCAGTTTGTGGGAGAAGCCTATGATCTCATATTGGAGGAGTATTTGAGCAAATACCTAGCTTCTAATGCTAGTATCACTGTTTATACTATAACTAATTCTCATACTTATGAAGAATTCTTCAGTTGCCGACTGGATTTCGGTTCATTGACCTATGATGGAAATACTGTTTCTATTAATTCGATAGATGATAGTGTCGCTAATATCATAAAGGCTAACAAAGGAACGCAGTACGAATATTCGGTAGATGAGATAAAAGATACATATCAGCTTTATTATGATAGACTACCGTTTAATTACTACGCGAACTATATATGTGGTGGATACTCTTTAGAAGATGGAGGGCAATATGTTGATTTCTCAAGAGATATAACAGGAAAAACTATATTCCAGTCTCTTCCATTGGAAGTCGTAGAAAAAGACTTACCAGAATCAGATAGTCCTGTAGAAATAAATTCTGTGACTTTAGATACTTCTGTACCTGCTTTTTTAAGGGCGCATAAACCAGTCAAGGTATATATAACTCCCGAATTCAACTTTTATTTAGGCAGAGGAGATGTAATGTTGACACTTGCTAAAGTTGATGGGAACGGTACCACAAGCACTATTGCGAGTTGGATAAATACCGATTATTCAGGAAATACACATACAACAGAAAAAGACACTTATAGACCCGAACAATATCGGGATGTTTATGCAATAGACCTTCAAGATGGTGAATGTCTTCAATTTGTCATACATGATCCGATAGGTAATATGAATGTTAACGGACCTGGAAAGGTGTATTTTTCTAAATATTCACTACAGATAAAATGGACTTCAATAGCATCACCTATCAATATAGATGTGGTAAAACCTATTACTGTTCTGAATAGTTTGCTCAAAAGTATGAATGGTGGTAAAGAGGGTATAAAAGGCGAGATAGCTTCCGGTGTAGACAATCGGTTGGACAATTGCCTTATTTTGGCTGCCGAAAGTATTCGTGGGATATTGTCTGCTAAATTATATACCTCATATACGAAGTTTGTAGACTGGATGGAAGCCTGTTTTGGCTTTGTTCAGAGGATTGAGGGGGATATTGTAAAGTTTGTCCATCGTGACAGCTTATTTACTTTTAATGGTAATAAGAATATATCAAGAAACATTTCAGATTTTCAATTTAAAGTAGACAGTTCTAGGATATATGCACGAGTTAAAGTTGGTTATGATAAAGTTGATTATGAATGCTTGAATGGTCGTGATGAATTTCGATTTACTGCTGAATATACTACTGGATTGCAAGTAACAGATAATACACTAGAGTTAGTGAGCCCTTATCGTGCAGATGCTTATGGCTTGGAAATCGTGTCACAGAAAAGGGGAAGTAGTTCTACTGATAACGAAAGTGATAATGATGTGTTTATCGTTGGCGCAATGCTCGCTTATAATAAGGTTATTGGGAAAGCGGAATATGTACTAGAAAGGAATGCGGATTGGAAGATTGCAGGTGTTCTAAATCCTGATGCAATGTTTAATGTTATGTATTGGCAGAAAGCTATGTTGAAAGCTAATGCTAAGTATATTGGCATGTTCGCTGATTCTCTTCATTATGCTTCTTCGGATGGGAATAGCAATGTTATAGTCAATGATGTGAAATTAACTGATGACTTTATACTTGAAGAGCATTTGGTCACTTGTGGAGATGTTTCATTTACAACCTTTGATGAGGATATTCCACAAACAGATGATGGAACGATTAAGATTCAAAAAGGTGGCCTTGTTTACGAAGGTTACATCAAAGAGGTGAGTAGTACAGTTGAGAGAAACGAGGGAGTGAAGTATGATTTATTTGTCCGTTCAATAACAAAAGCCTAGAATATGATTATAAGTCCGTTTACCCCACTGTTTTTTTCTCCGTCTACCGATAAATTTGGAGCGAAGAGTAAATATGTGCAATTATTCGCACGTACAGACAGGATTTTTGTTGAATTGATTTTGACAGCCAAAGAGCAGGAGCCTATAGTTTACATTAATAATCTTTTAAGTAATATATCTACACCTGTATCATTAAGCTCATGGAAGATGAATGATGATAAGATTCTTTATTTCTATAACATTTCATTGCTTCCATGTGGATACTATACTGTAACAGTTAATGGGAATACGAGTGAGATTTTTAAAGTTACGGACGATGAATGTGAGTTATCAGAAACCAGCCTTATTCAGTATTCAATGAAAGATAATAAGCAGCGTCTTGATGCTGTCTGGTGGATAGATGGGATGCAATACTTTTTTGATTTTCGCGTTCCTGGTGGTTTCAAAGATAACGGATGGACGTTCGGTGTGGATAATGAGCAGTTCGTGACCTCTGATGAGGATATTGTTGAGCTATTCAGCCACGAATATACAACAGTATTATTCACGCTTGGAAATGGGATGGGATGCCCTGTGTGGTTTGCTGAATTATTGAATCGTGTCTTATGCTGTAATTACGTCTACTTTGATGGTGTTCGATATACCAGAAAGGAAAGTAATGTTCCGGAACTTAACCAGCAAATAGAGGGATTGAAGAGTTTTGTGTTCAATCAAATGTTACAGAAGGTAAGAACGATGAATCCAGTTTTGGAATGGAATAACCAGCTTGCTATGAGGTGTGTACAAAGCGGTGCTTATAGGATAGCAGATGATGAAGGAATGCGTAGTATCAAGTATGGTTCAGAAAGTGGGGTTGCAGAGGTCGGAGCATATATCAATATGACTAAGGCTATTCCTAATACTGGAGTTTCTATTAATAGTGATACTATGGTTACTGTCAACAGTATTCATCACCCAGGTGTTGATAAAAATTCATATTGGGATTTGATTGCAATCAAGACGACTGACATAGATAACAAGTATATTGGTAGAAGAGGTTACGGTAAACTTACAGTTAATGGACTGGATAGACTAAAGAACGATTTGGACAACGGTTCGATAAATTTGCGTGCTGTACTATATAAAGGAGATTCGTATACTAACCTCATTGAAGGGAGTGTAATCAGTAGGGATGGTGTATGTGTCTTGAAAGGTATTAACGGTGGAGATATTGGTGCTCTGAAGGAGTTCCAACTTTATCTTGATAATGTCTATGATTGCGACATAGATAATCTTGGTATGACCATTGAGCTTGTATGGGTATATGAAAATGATTAAAAAAGAGAATTATGACAGAAACAGAAAAACAACAGATTATTAGCCTTGTGTTACAAGCGTTGAAGACAAACAGTCTTACAATAGAGCAACTGACTGATACAACAGAGCTATCCAAAGATATGTACGTTGAAGTTAGTGGCGGTCGGAAAATATCTATTGATTTACTTTCAAGTACCATTGCTAAAATGGTGAATGGTGATTTTGATGCATTAGTGGAGAATGTCAATAAGATTGCAAAAGATTTATCGGATGGAGACGCCGAGTTATTGAAACGTATAACAGGAGTGTCTGATAAATCCAATCCTTTGACTGACCCATTTAAAAGTATTGGCTCTTTTACTACTATTGGTAGCTTTAAAGATAAATTAAAAACAATGTATTCCGGGGATTCTTCTATTGGGAATTATCGGTGTATTTTGTCTGTTGATTCGTCTAAGATTCCTGTAAATATACAAATTGAACGGTTGGAGCTTAATAAGGTTTGTCAATCATTCACTTCGTGTATACAACTGGCTACCATGTCAGACAATGCCGAAGGTGTATATTTAGGTACAGTTTGTACAATCTCACGAATAGGTATTGTTTCCAATGAGAGTGTTACATGGGGCAAATGGACCTCTGTAATAAATGACTTTGAGGAAAGGATAGGAAAAGCGAACGGTATCGCTCCTTTGAACGAAGAAAGTAAAGTTCCTTCTGAATGTCTGCCTGAACCGTTGTCTCTTGGGGAAAGTGAAGATGAAGCCTTCCCCGGCGACCGTGGAAAGGCTTTAGAGGATGCAATGACAAATATCCCTTCCGACATAATCAAACCTGATTCATTCTCCGTCCTGTCTGACGCTTCCTATCTCAATGTATCTTTCAAAAAAGTGTCCAAAACAACCGGTAAAGAAACGGATGACAGCTTCCGTTTGCCTTCTGCTACCCTTGAACAAGCCGGCCTTTTGTCCGCCGAGGATAAGCAAGCCCTTGAGGATATGAAGAGCGGCACGCCCGCTGACGATGTAACACACCCCATCGTCATTGTTGATGAGATCCGCCCATTGAAAGACGGCTACTATACCCTTGAAACCGCTATTGCCGCCATTGTCTCCTATCAACAGGAATCTGGCGTCAAATATGAGCGAACGGGTCTCATCATTACTTACAAAACAGGCGAGTATGAAATGGAAACCCGGCAGTTCCAGGGTGCTGTGTCCGATTTTGCGACCCCTTCTCTTTGGAAACCCTTCGGGAATGGTGGTGGCAGTTCCGTTTTTGAAACTTCCGATGAACCGGCGGAAGGGGGAAAGGACGCCTTTTCAACTGGTGGCGCCTATGCCTATGTTCCGGCCAACCTCGACGTAAACGTGGAAACAGAAGGCATTGTAAAACTTCAGATGAAGAACGCTGCCGGTGAAACCCTTGGCGATGAAGTGCAGTTCGCTATCGGCACGGGTGGCGGCGGTCAAACTGGTGGTACCATTGTTGCCATTGCTTTCCAGTCGACACCTGTCTATGGCTCTTACGGCTCCACGCTACGAACCTTTGCCGCCATTCGTTCCGTGACCTCGAACGGTGTCGAATCCTCTGACAACCTGATTGAGAAACTGGAACTCGTAGACCGTGAAAGCGGGCTTACCGTCTGGACTGAAACCGTCAACAAAGCATCTTCCGGTGACATGAAGGACTTCTCCTTTGAACTGGACTTCACCACATACTTTACGGCTGCTGGTACTCGGAAATTCAAGCTGATAGCCACTGACGAAAGCGGCAACACCGGTTCCAAGAATGTCAATGTAACAGCTGTTGATATTACCTGTACCTGTGTGCAGGTGCTCAACTATACCCCTGAAACTCTGCTTACTCCGACAACTGAAAGTTTCAGCCTTCCACTCTATAAGTTCGGAAACAACACCTCTGATAAAGGTATCAGTGCCCAGGTTGACATCAAGATTAATGGTGAATGGCAATCCCTGTCTACCACCGTTGTAAATGACAACTACTCGCACTCCGTTGTAATCCGCCCTGCTTCCCTCGGCCTAGAACACGGTACCTATCCCTTGCGCATCCAAGGAACGGATGTCGCATCCGGAGTGAAAGGAAATGTCATCTACACGGCTGTCATGGTAATTGACCCGAATAGTTCCACACCTCTTGTCGCCTTGAGATACGATGATAAAAACGGTGGAGTAGTCCGACTGTACGAAACCGTAGAACTTGATGTTGCCTGTTATGACCCGTTGGAAATGACTTCACCCGTCAGCGTGAAAGCCAATAACGTGCAGGTAACACAAATTGCTGCCAGTCGTAACAAAACCTATCAGGTCAAACAACAACTGCAGGGCTACAAGGCTGACGGCACCGATACGGTCAACTATACTGCCGTATGCAAGGACGTGACTAGCGAACCTGTCCGGGTGACAGTTAGCGGTTCCGCCATTGACGCCGCCATAAAAGAAGGCGCCATCTATAACTTTGACTTCTCATCCCGTACCAATCAGGAAACTGACCATAGCATTGTCAGCGGTAATTATGAAATGAAAGTGGACGGTGCCAACTGGACTACCAACGGTTTTGGCACATTCTTGGGTGAGAACTGCCTTCGCGTAGCCGAGAATGTGGGCGTGTCATTAAACCATGCCCCGTTTGCCGGCTCGTCCATCGAATCCAACGGTGCCGCCATCCAGTTCGCTTTCGCTTCCAAGAACGTGACCGATGATGATGCCCTGCTCCTTAGCTGCTATGACGAAACGTCCGGTGCCGGCTTCTATGTCACCGGCCGGGTGGTCGGCATCTTCTGTAACAATGGCGTTTCCCGTCGTGAAGAACGCGCCTATCGACAGGGTGAAAAGATAACCGTAGCCGTGGTTGTTGAACCTGCAAGCAACTACGTTGAACGTGACGGCACACGGTATTCCATGATGAAACTCTTCCTCAACGGTGAGGAAGTCGCCTGCCTTGGTTATGTTCCGGGCGGCGGCTCCCTGATTCAGACCAAGTATATAACGATGGAAGGCAAACTGGGTGATTTGTATCTTTATTACATGATGGCCTGGAACTCCTATATGGAATGGGCACAGGCGTTCAAGAACTACCTTGTCCGTCTGACCGATACAGAGGTAATGGTGAAGGAATACGCCTTTGAGGACATCCTTAAAAGCCAGACAGCCGAGGGTAGTACCCAAAGCCGCCCGTCGGCTGCCGAAATCTATTCACGCGGTATGCCTTACATTGTCGAATGCCCCTATGAAGGCTCCGATATAGAAGCACTGGACGGCACCACTTCCACCAGTACGAAGATATACATCACGCTCTATTACTTTGACCCCGAACGCCCGTGGCGTAACTTCAAGGCCGTGAGTGTCCAAACCCGCAACCAGGGAACCACCTCTGCCAAACGCCCGGTAAAGAATAAACGCTACTACCTCGCCAAGAGCAAAGGCAAAAACAAGGACACTCGAATCATACTACTTAATCCAGACGATACGACGGAGGAAGGACGCCGTGCAATAGCCTTGGCTGCCATCAACAAAGTACAGGTCGGTGATAATACAATCCCGGTCGATGTCATTACCGTAAAAGTCGATTACTCCGATTCCGGCAATGCGAACGACTGCGGCGCCTGTGAAATGATGAACGTTACATACCGTGCCTTAGGTGGTAACTATATGACACCTGTCCAACGTGCATTTGACGGAACATTTGACAGCGGTGACTTGCATATCGAAGACTTGCAGATGAACCACTCTACCGCCAATCACCCGGTAGCCACCTATCGGTGTAAGGATGACAGCCTGCAAAACGTCTATTTCCATGCCAAAGGCAACTGGAAAGAAGACAAAGGGGAACAGTTCGCCCTCGGCTTCAAAGATACCCCCGGCTATAACAAAGGTTGCCTGAATTATGGTGACTTCATAGAGTTCTTCGGTACTCCTGACGAAACTTTAGACGCAATTGAGATACGCTTCAAACAGACTGACGGACTCGATACGGACAGCGTGTACCTGCTTTCCCTGTATTGCGGTAGTTCGTACCGGATAATGAGGTATCAGGACAGCTCATGGAAAAAGCAGTCCGGTTCCATGAAGTATGAAAACGGCAAATGGAATGTCACCGGTGACGTCCTGAATCCGGTTGAAGGTTTCGAACTTCTTAACTACCAAGGTATGGACTGGTTTCAGGGCGTCGGTTCTGTTCAGGATATGATGGCCATGAAAACGGACAAGTCCTCATGGGTTCAAAAACTCGTGGATAACGGAACTATCTCTGCTGATACCTTCCCGGCATGGACTTACTACTTTGAATCGCTTGTCGATGATGACCAGCTCGCCATTGATTACGCTTTGGGTAAGAAAGTGCCCTATAACCTCTACCGATGGTTGCGCTTCTGTGATTCCTGCGATTACTCCAAAGGCGGGAACTGGCAAAGAACATGGAAGGAAAACCTGTATAAATTCGCCTGCCCAGAAAGTGTCTTGAGTTATGACATCTTCACCGACTACCTTGCCGCCACTGACCAACGCGCCAAGAATATGCAGCCGATGTGGTTCTTGGAAGAGTATGCTTCCGTAACAGACGGTGTGTACAGCTCCGAGGATGCCATGCGCATGTACCTGAATAAAATCTATGACTGCGATACGCTCAATAGCAAGGACAACGACGGTGGTTGCACGGTTGACGCCGAGGTGGACCCCAACCGGACGAGCGATGAAACATTCACTAACCCTTATGCTGGCTACGGCTCCGTTCTGTTTAATAACATCTATCTCCAGCAAGTAGTGTGGACTGACTCATCCGGTACGGAACTCTCCCTGCGTACCGTTGCCGCCGCCATGCGTAACGTTCAGGCGACCATTGACGGCGTCACCCTGCACCCGTTCTCACCCGAAGGAGCTACGCATTTCTTCATTGACAAACGGCTCAAAAAATGGCAGAAACTGGTTAGTTCTTACGACGGTGAACGGAAATACATCTCCTATACCGCCACCTCTGATGCTATTTACTTCTATGCCCTGCAAGGTCTTGGACTTACCGCCCTTCCGTCTTTCATCGAAAGACGTTGGCGTATTCGTGACGGCTATTTCCAAACCGGTGATTTCTTCAGCGGTGTAATTTCCGGGCGCGTATCTTCCAAATCAAACGCCACCATCCGGATTGTCGCTGCTAAAAACGGTTACTTCGGTGTCGGCAATGACGCTAGCGGCAACCTTTCCGAAAGCTGCTTCCTTGAAGCGGGCGAAGAATATGTATTCACCAACTTCTCACATGAGGAAGGCGCCTTGCTGTATATCTATCAGGCTGACCGCATGAAGCTGCTCGACCTGTCTGAAATCTCCCTGTCAAGTACGGTGAGCTTCTCCGCCATGCAACTTGTGGAAACCCTTATCTTGGGCTCTGACACCCATACAGAACAATCCATCGGTTCTTACGCACCGCTTACCTCGCTGAACTGCGGCGAAATGCCCTTCCTCGTATCACTCGATATCCGGAACACACAAATCGCTATGCTCGTTACCGACAAATGCCCACGTATCGCCCATATCAATGCGTCCGGTAGCAAACTGGAGAACATCACTCTTGCAGAGACTTCTCCGATTAATGACATCTCTCTTCCACCAACAATGACAAGCCTCCGTTTTGTCGGTCTTCCTGAACTGACCTATACCGGTCTTTCCGCCCCGTCCGGCCTGCAAATAGAATCCATGCCGAACGTCCAACGCCTGCGTCTTGAAACGTCGCCTCAACTTGACGCCATTCAGATGCTCCGTGACGTCCTCGCTTCACAAGCGGCATCCCGTAAACTTTCCATGCTCCGTATCTCGAACATGACCCTGAAGGCTGACGGCTCCGAGCTTCTTGCCATTCTCGAATATGGAGTTGCCGGAATGGATGAGGACGGCAACAGACAGGATAAACCGGTAGTCAACGGCACGTATGAGCTGACAGTTATCCGTGAAACGGATGAAATCGAATCCCTTGAATCCGGTATTGACGGCCTTGTCATCCTTACCGTCATAGATGCCTACATCGACCTGATCAACTGGTTCAATAATGAGTCTTATGGCGGAGAACCGTACTACGATAACGTAACGCTGGACAACATCAATGAAGTCCTTGAATATTATAACGGCGAAACCTACGAGGAATATCTCGAACGGTTTGCTGAAGACAATATGGATATTAATGATTTAATTAACAAGTAACTATGACGAATGAACAAAGCGCAACGCTGCTTCGCTTGAATAAACAGGCACAAGTGGCAGCACTGAACGCCGTGGGCTTCTCGGATGTCACCGAGAATTCCCGCGCATCTGAATTTGGACAACGTATCAAGTGGGCCGCCGGTCTGCTTGATCTGCATCTTGCCTGTAATCGTATTTCGGATAACTCCAAGGCATACTTTACTGCTGCCGAATGGAACTCCCTTACGCTCGCTAATAAGCAACTGTATATCAAACGCGGGCTTCGTATCCGTGCCCATGGACACTCCTTCGTAATCGCCGCCCAGGAGTGCTATAATGCCGATATGACTACTACCTTCTATTGGGGCGGTCAGGGTAAAGCCATAGACGGCCTGAACCAAAAAGGACTGGGTGCCATGTACGGCTGCTTCACGGGTGAGGAAGATACCGACCTGATTATCACCGGCCTGAAAGACCAAAACAATAGCGGTGTAATCGGTGCGCCGGCTGCCGAAGCCGCCCGTGCATACCGTGCCTACACTTTGGAAAGTGACGGTATCGAGGATGAATCCAACTGGTTCCTTCCTTCATCCGGCCAAATGCTTCTGATGTACCGCTACCGCGATAAAATCAATGAGATGATGCGTACCTTTTGGAGTAGTGACAGTATGCTGATGACTGATAAATACTACTGGTCATCAACAATTTGGGATACTAACTCCGCCTGGGCGTTCGAACTGAATACCGGGCGTATTACGAATCAAAACAAAAATTCAGCCCTTCTTCATGTGAGAGCTGTTGCTTCCGAATAGTATTAACTTAATATTATACAATAAAATGGATAAAAATATCGCCAGCGCCATGCTTCTGCGCTTGAATAAACAAGACCAGATAGAAGCCTTAAAATCAATAGGTTTTACAACCGTGAATGAAAACACCCCCGCAAGCGACATCGCCAAATATATGCAATGGTCAGGTACGCTTCTTGACCTTTCTTTGGCTACGCTCCGGATTGAAGACGGTGAACAAGTCTTTTTCACGGCTTCCGAATGGAACTCCATGAGCGCGAATAATCGCTCCAAGTATATCCGTATCGGCATCCGACTTCGCGCCGAATGCCACCAGTTCATTATCGCCAAAAGCGACTGCGTTGACGCAGGCGGCAATAAAACGTTCAAATGGGGTGGCTACGGAACTGACCTACGCGGCCTGAAAAACTACGGCAGTGGTAACCAAGGACTCTATGATACCTTCGACGGCAAGGAAAATACCGATGTTATAATAGAAACCCTTGCAGGCGTCAAGGACACCCAGGGAACTGTCGGCGCCCCTGCCGCCGAAGTTGCCAGAGCCTATAAAGCCTGTACGCTTGAATCTGACGGAATTGAAGATACAACCGTGTGGAACCTGCCCGCATTGGGTGAACTTATGCTTATGGCCAAGTATAAAACCGAAATCAATGAGCTCATAACTTCTATGTTTGGCAATCAAAATATATTTACAAACGACTGGTATTGGTCTAGTACCGAATATGACGCTTCCAGCAGTTGGTACGTGAACTTCTACGGCACCGTCAGCATGTACCGCCGCCGGAGCGCGAGCCGGGTTCGTCCCCTCGCCGCAATAAACACTTTATCCCTTTAATTCTTTGTCCCTTAGATAGTTAGCTAAATAAAAGCCCCAGTAGGGGCTTTTTAGTTTCACTTTTTTGAGCTAAAATTGTGTTAATTGCTTTACAGTTATTAACTTTGCGCCCTCTAATACATACATTAAAATATTAAAAAATTAACATGGCACTTACACAAGACCTTCCTATATCAAATTCGATGTATAAGCTTCTGAACCTTATTATTGATGCCCGGCAACAATTCCCCAAGGCGTTCCGGTATGAATTTGGTACGGAGTTGATGATGCTTGCCGTTCATTGTTGCGAATATATCCGTTATGCAAATACAGATATGAACCTTGAGCATCGTGCAGATTATCTGATGAAGTTTTTGTGTGAGTTTGATGCATTGAAATTACTGCTAAGAGTGTGTGAAGAACGACATTTGACCAGCCTGACTCAAACTGCCGAAATCTGTCTGCTTGCAGAGAGCATCGGTAAGCAAAGTACCGGTTGGTACAAAAAAACGGTTGCAGATCTCCAACGGCAAAAAGCTAACGGATCGCAACAAGTCGCAAAGCCGGAGTCATAATCGCCAAGGGGATTATGAGTGAGCAATTAGAATTATTTATTGGGCATCCCCCCGGTGATGAGCCGGGAAAGACTAAGATAGCGGATGCAACGGCTTCCAGCAGTTGGAACGTGAACTTCAACAACGGCAACGTCAACACGAACCACCGCCAGAACGCGAACCGGGTTCGTCCCCTCGCCGCAACAGGTAATATAATCTATGACATACTTCTTAGCAGTATTTTCGAAGCATCCGAAGATTGTGCCAGACAGAAAAGAACGAGTACGGATTGTGTTGAGTTTTATAATGATTATCAGTCTGCATTGGTGCGGCTATGGTATTCTATTATTTACGGTGAATATGTACCGGACTTTTCAAAAGTATTCATACGGACTTACCCGGTATATCGGGAGGTTTTTGCCGCCGCTTTCATTGATCGTGTTGTCCATCACTGGATCGCTCTTCGTATCGAGCCGATTTTAGAGGAACGTTTTCGGGAACAAGGGAACGTCTCGAAGAACTGCCGGAAAGGTGAGGGATGTCTGTCTGCCGTGCACTATCTGAATAACATGATAGTCGAGGTCAGTGAGAATTATACTGCCGATGCGTACATTTTCAAAGATGACCTGTTCAGTTTCTTCATGTCTATCTCGAAATCGTTGGTATGGGAAATGCTGAACATATTCGTAAGGGACAATTATAAAGGCGATGATATTGAATGTTTGCTTTACCTTCTAGCCGTTACTATCTTTCATTGTCCACAAAATAAGTGTATCAGACGCTCTCCCGTCTCCATGTGGGACAGACTTCCCAGTAATAAAAGTCTGTTTCATAATGACCCTGACAGGGGAGTGGCTATCGGGAACCTGCCGTCGCAACTCATAGCCAACTTCCTGGCGTCTGTATATGATTATTTTGTGATGGAAATACTGGGATTCAGGCATTATGTACGCTTTGTTGATGACTTTTGTATCGTGGTGAAATCACCGGAAGAAATATTGTCCAAAGTCCATCTTCTTGATGGTTTCCTGAAAGAACAACTCCTTTTACGGTTGCATCCACGCAAACTGTATCTTCAGCATTATAAAAAAGGAGTCTTGTTTGTAGGGGCGTTCATTTTGCCTGGTAGAATTTATGTATCTAACAGGGTGGTTGGTAACACATATAACGCTGTCAGGAAATTTAATAGAATAGCTGAAAATGGATTTGCAGAAGCGTATGTTGAGAAGTTTGTGAGTACGATGAACTCTTATTATGGCCTGATGAAACACTTTGCAACGTACAATATCCGCCGTAAAGTTGCAGCGATGTTGCTTCCTGAATGGTGGGAATATGTTTATATCGAAGGACATTTTGAAAAGTTTGTATTGAAGAATAAATATAACCATAGAAAACAACTAATTAAACATATCAAAAAACATGGATCAAAAAAATATCTTACCGCGTGGGATTGCTAAGCCTATCGAGCAACAGCCGGACGGAACTTGGATTGTACGTCATCACTTCCGGGTGGTTGGTACCAGTGAGAATGGTGAAGAACTGGTAACTTTTGCCAGTTCGGAATATCCCGAGAAACCTACCTTGCAACAGATTCAAAGAAGTATTGACCGTTATCGGGTGTGTCTAACAATGTATGGAGATACAATTTCAGACGAAATAGAAAAGGTTGATCTTTCCGTGTATATGTTTACGGATTAATAGTTCAATCTGTTGGTTGTTTAGGGGTGCTTATCAAGCATCCCTTTTTTATTTATGGAAAAAGTGAAAATTATAATGTCTTGTTTTATAGATATTTATCATAGAATTGATTTCCAAGATTTTCCATTTTTGTAAAACTCGTTATTATACTCAATACATTTGTTCCATACAGAATATTTTATTAATAATTAAACGCTATGAGTATGGGTATAAAAGTATTGTATGATTGGCTTTTGCAATCTAACCGACCGGCACACGTCAAAGCCGGGATGTTCGTCTTTGTTGTAATGCTTGTTTTCTGTTTCCTTCTATTAGGCATTGATTTCTGTAAATCTGCTATTGTTTCTTTAACGACAACCGCCATTGCCGCAATAGTGGTTGAGTACATTCAGAAAAAGTGCGGGTTCATCTTTGATTGGCTTGACGCATTAGCTACTGTTTTGCTTCCTGGGCTGATTACTGTGTTTTCAATATTGGTAGTAACTTTATGATTAATATTATGAGATGGTTATATGAGTTATTTAATGTAGACCAGATACGAATTATTTTCGTTTCGATGTTCAGTTCTCTTCTTGCTTATTTAACGCCGACTAAAGGTTTTCTTATAGCATTAGTTGTAATGTTTGGATTTAATATTTGGTGCGGAATGAGGGCTGATGGTGTTTCAATTATACGTTGTAAAAACTTTAAGTGGGATAAGTTTAAAAATGCCTTGGTCGAACTTCTCCTCTATCTTATAATCATTGAAGTAGTCTTCTCCTTTATGAGCTTGATAGGAGATGGTGAGAACTCATTGTTAGTTATTAAGACTATTACGTATGTATTTTCTTATGTATATCTTCAGAACGCATTTAAGAATCTGATTATTGCTTATCCTAGAAACAAAGGGTTTCGTATAATTTACCATGTAATACGTTTTGAATTTAAGCGGGCTACGCCTACACATGTACAAGGAATTATTGATAGAATCGAAAACGAACTAGATAAAGAGGAAAGATATGAAAATATTGATTGATAACGGTCACGGTAGTAATACTCCGGGTAAGTGTTCTCCAGATGGCAGGTTAAGGGAATACTCCTATACCCGTGAAATTGCTGGGCGTGTAGTATTTGAATTGCGTAAATTAGGTATTGATGCGGAACTGGTCGTGAAAGAGGAAATAGATGTTCCTTTGTCAGAACGTTGTAGGCGAGTGAATGAATATAAAACTTCTGAAGCAATTCTTATTTCTATCCATTGCAATGCAGCCGGTAATGGTTCAAATTGGATGCAAGCACGTGGTTGGGAAGCATGGACCAGTGTGGGGCAGACAAAAGCCGATAAGCTGGCTGATTATCTGTATGGGGCTGCTGAAGAATGCTTGCCTGGAATGAAGATACGGAAAGATATGGCAGATGGCGATCCTGATAAGGAGAGTAGTTTTTATATCTTGAAGCATACGAAGTGTCCGGCTGTTCTGACAGAAAATTTGTTTCAGGATAACAGGGAAGATGTGGATTTCCTGCTGTCAGAGGAGGGGAAACGGACTATTGTTTCTCTTCATGTGAAAGGCATTTGTAAATATCTAGGCATATGAAGTCGCTTCCGTGGATATTAGTCTGTCTATTGTTGGGTATGATCGTGTGGATGCGTTGTAATCCGCACGATCCGTCAACGGTGTACATTAAGGGAGATACTGTACATATTCGGGACACATTAAGGGACACAATACTCCAACCGGTAAAAGAAACTCTGAAACGTATCGATACGGTATATTTACCGATCATGATAGATATTACCACCGACAGAACCGTAGAAGGAGATTCTATTCCGGTACTTGTACCGATTACAAGTAAAGAGTATAAGACCGATGATTACCGGGCGGTAGTCAGTGGATATAAGCCCAGTCTTGATTCCATGGAAATATACAGAGACAAGGGATTTATTACTCTTACTCCTTTACAGAAAAAGAAACGTTTGGGATTAGGTTTACAGATTGGATATGGTTATCCAACAGGTGGATATATTGGGATTGGATTAAATTATAATTTATGGGAATGGTAATAATTGTTATTAATTAATGAAAGCAAATTAATTTTCTTGTATATTTGTACCCAAATTTTTTGTTTAAATGGTTTTTTATTAGAAAAATGATTTGATAGTATTTTAACGATATGTAATGCAACGAAGTATATTAATTGGCAAGAGGAGGTTAATAATCCAAAGACTTGCTCTTAAAAGATATCGGCGCCGAGTCACAAGGAAAAAATATAAGAAGCGTAAAAAAAAGAGGGAGATAGAAGAATTTGAGAGAAATGCCCCCTATCGAGCTCTTGCAAAGGATGTAAAGTGTTATCAAGATGCGATAAACCTTTTTTTACCTCGTAATTTAAGTTATATGATGACGAATGAAAAGTGCTTATTTTACTCGAAAAAGATAAAGAGGGGAAAGGTACAGCATCAGTATATACTTGAGGTCCCAAGAGAGTTCTCTATTATAACTAACCCTGACGAAAGTTATTCGTTTTTACAAAAAATGATAGCTGCGTTTGTTTATCAAACATGTAATACACTATGGATTGATTATAAACATTGTATTAAAACGGATCTTCTAACACAAGTATTTCTAGATGCAATTTTGCTTGATATAGATAGATATCATCAACTTTGTAAGAAGGCAAATTTGTATAAATATATAAATTGGGGAGCTGTTGGTGGAAAGAACTATAATGATGAGAAAATATGTAGAATGGTTAATTCTGTTGGATCTCCCACTGTTCTTATTAATAGAAAAGTGTCTTATAAAGAAATTGTGCCTTTTAGATTGCACTGTTTCGATGGTATGAATGTTTCATCTCAGACAAGATTGGTTCAAAAAGAGATTGATACAACCAACGTGATTGAATATGTGAATAAATGTTTGGAAAGAGTTAATAAGACTCTTAATTCTAAGGCTTTACGAGAAATGGGATATGTTGTAGGCGAAACTTTAATAAATGCTGAAGAACATTCTAGTCTTAATTATCGTTATATGATTGGATACTTCGAGGAATGTAATGATGATAGCAAACATTATGGCGTTTTTAATCTTGTTATTATGAATTTTGGTCAGTCGATTTATGAAAAGTTTAAATACCCAATCGATGAGGTAAAACTAAACACTGAATGTCTTTCAAGGATGCAAGAACTTTCGGATGCTTTTACTAAGAAACGTTGGTTTAGGACTGCAGAGTTCACTGAAGAAACTTTATGGACATTGTATTCCTTACAACAAGGGGTAACTAGTGTACCCAATCAGGAACGTGGTAATGGTACTATTCAGTTTATTGAAAGTTTTTTTAAGTTGAAGGGAAATAAAGATGTAGATGATGTGTCTCGTATGTATATTCTTTCTGGAAATTCTATCATAGAATTTGACGGGACTTATAGATTGTCTGATTTGAAAGATGATAATGGAGTGCCTCGTGGAATAATATCATTTAATTCTTCTGGTTCTTTATTGGATAAGCCTGATACTAGATATGTAAGGAGCGTGAATCAGTATTTTCCAGGTACAGCCATTTTTATTCGAATATTGTTAAATGAAGATGATATAAGAAATGAAAACAAATATAATTAATTTAGAAAACTATAGGACTCAATTGGGTAATGTGAAGTCTAAAGTTTTTACAGGGAGAGATAGAGGGTTAGATGTTCGTGAGAAAAGTCATATTGATGAACTTTTTAATGAATGTGAAAAAGTGAAATTTGTTATTCCTAATGATATTTTTTCAATAACTCCTTCGTTCTTGGAAGAACTATTTTTTAATGTTGTTAAGGTGTATGGTAAAGAAAAATTATACGAGAAACTAGACTTGGAAGGTAACATCTATGATTTGCATGAACCATTGAATGAAGCAATTGACAGAATTTTACAACGTAAAACAGGATTAGATAAATAAGGAAATGATAGATACTTTACAAGTCATAACGAATTCATTAACTAATGAAAAAATGTTGATGGAATCTACGATGAATTTTTATGATATTCTTGATTATGCTTACAAAATAGCTATGGTGGTCATAGCTATTTTTAATGCTTGTTTTGCAGTTTATATTTATAATTCAAATAGTAGAAAGAGTTCTAAAGATAAAGATGCTGATAGAAAGATTGCTTTATTAAAATCTTTGATATTGGACTATAATTTAAAATTTCTATATGATTCATTTGCTGATTTAGAAAAAGATTTATCTAAATTAAAAGAAAAAGGATGTGATAAATCAGCTGTTGAAAAGAGTATACAAACCGATTTTAGAAAATTGAATGAACGCTTTGTTAATTTTCTGGAGGCTATAGATGGGACATTATATCATTCTATGTTGGATGCTTGTGATCAATGTCGGGATAAGATTGTAAGTAACATAGGTGATGACGGAGTTAATTTATGGGTAGATGAAAAATATAAAGATTTAATAATGAAGCCTTTGGATGATACAAAGAAAAAAATGTTAAGTCAACTTTTTAACTATAGAGGAGAGTAATTTTATACAGTTTATAATAATAAGCTGTCACTTTATTGGAAGGGATAGTTTTTATATTATGGTAAAAAAGAAGGGGTGCATCTACCCCTTCTTTTGTAATTCCTTCTTATCAACAACACACGAATCAACAAACTCTCAAGAAGGGTTACATAAGATAGTACTAATATATAATTGAAAAGTTCGGTAAGGATATAAAAAAAGTGAGGGGAACCACCCCCTCACCAAAGTCAAACCAAAATAATCCGAATTATGTCCGTATTATCTTGATGTTGCAAAGATACTACTATTTTTTGATAAAGCAATAAAAATCCCTGCATCGGCTCAAATGCAGGGATGGTGTCAAATAAGAGCTTAACTGATTTTTAATGATGTCTGATGAATCATTTCGCTAACATCGTTCAAAGCGTTCAGGAACGTTTTGAGTTCATTGTCAGTAAAGCGAGCCTTTTTCCCGTTGACCATATTCCCGTTAATACGCTGATATAGCCAGTTTCTACTTTTACCAAAATATTTCTTTGCAATATAACTGAATGAGATTGCTTCGGGCAATTCTCCAAGTTTATCACGTAATATGGCTTCTTCCGCTCTTTCTATATAATCATTGCAGGCATTTACCGTTGCTTTTAGCCCAGTTTCAGATGCTTTTTTGTAGGCTTCCTTTTGGGCTTCCGGTAGTTTATTATATTTATCCTGCATTTCCTTTTTGAAGGCTTCTTTTTCTTCTGTGGTTTTTAGTTCTTTGAATCTTTCAAAGTCAGCCTGCATTTCTTTTGTTGGCAGGCAATCATTCCAATCTACCATAGCTTTTAATGTTTGTCCCTCCCCGAAGGGAGGGATGTTAATTACAACTTTTTTAATTTCTCTTGGATTTCGTTCATCCGATCGAGTATGTCATTTATAAGCGCTTCCCGTTCTTTGGCATTTTCAGGAACCCCATAGGCCTCGTGAAATGAAGCGAGAAGTTTTAAATTCTCATACTCTTGTTCTAATTCTTTTTTTTCTTCATCTTTCATCAGTTAAACATTAAAATTAAGAACTCTTATTTGACACTACAAAGATAATAAGCATTTGGTTATTATGCAAATTCTTAGTGATTTATTTTATATGTGATTATTCATTTTTCAAGTTGTCAAGTATTTCCCTGATTGCTTTATCAGCGTGTTTTCTCATTATTGTGACATAGTTGAAGATTGGTCTATCTTCTTTCATTGATTGCCCGATACAGTATTCCAGTGTACTAAGAGGAATTCCCAGGTCATATCCATGTTGGACGAAAGATTTGCGGGCTGAATATAGGGTGAATTTATGCCTGATTCCTGCCACCTTGCCTAATTGACTGATTTTCCTGGCCAGCAGGTTATAGCAGGAGGTATAGTTCTTGTATTTCCCGAATATGATTTTCCCTGTATTCTTTTTCATATACTTTTTTATAATGGGCTTTGCTTCTTCGGGAATGGAAAAGGAAATCAGGGAGTCCCCTTCTTTGGTGTTTTTGGTCTTTTTCCGGATGTAGTTTATTTCATCCGTCCGGAAATCGTATGCTAGTATGTCTACTAGGTTCATGCCGGCAAGATAATAAGTAAGCATGAAAATGTCCCGTGTGACGTTGAGATTGTAATGCTCTAAATTGGCATCCCTGATTGTCTTGAGTTCTTCGACGGTGATTTGCGTTTCCCTCTTTTGAGCTGATGGAATTCTGGCTGTGATGAAAGGGTCGATATCGTAGGTGACGTATCTCATCTTTATAGCATAGTTAATGATAACCTTTAGCAGGGTTATGTAGATGTTAATTGTGGTGCTTGACAGCTTTGTCTTTTTGAGCCATGATATGTACTGGTTCATTCTGATAGGGGTAATATGTTCCATGAGAGAACCGTTCCCGATGAATTGCATAAACTTGTTTGTGGCCAGCCGATAGAGTTTGTATGTCTTGGTACGTTCTTCTTCATCTATTTGGGACAGATATTCATCCACGACATCTTCGAACTTACGGTGCTTCTCTCCGTTTAACGGGTTAGTTATCATTTTGACTAATTGCGTGCACGTGAGTGAATCGGGGTAGTCCAGTTCCATGTATCGCTTGAAATAAAGGTTGTATAGCTGTTGTAATTTCGTATTGAGAAACTCTTTGTCTGGACGGTGTACTATTTTCCCGTTCTTAAACTCGTTTTCTCTTACCACTATATCCGTGGTGATGAATCTCGTTTCAGAGTTGTGTGCGACTCGAATTCTTATTTTGTGTGTCCCGTCTGATAACTTCTTTGCGGGAACTATTACCAATGTTAATGTAGCCATAATTTGTGTTTTTAGGGTAAAAATGGCGTTTTCGACCATTATTTTTTTAACATCCTATTGTAATTTGCTTATAATCAGATTCTAATCGGGGAATTTTCCGACCATAATCCGACCATTTTATAGCGTCAAAAGTGACGTTTTTGTTCTCTAATATAGACTACTAATTGATAAGAAAAATAGTTCGATTGTGCTTTTAATATGCTGTATATCAATAAAATAAAAATCGGAAGCTCATGCTCGCTCGCAGGCTTCCGATCAACACAAAAACTAAACTAGACTTAACTAAACTATTCTATTCTTGGAATTTCACAATCCCTTTCTGTTCGTTGCAAAGTTACATATAAAACCGATTTCTGACAAACTATAATCGACAAAATTCACTTTTTTGCCGATAAATTCGACAATCATCAGCTTCTTTCATCCAAAAATGCCTGAAAAACCTGCTTGTAACTATCACTAATGGGGATATACGTTTTGTCAAAGACGATACGTCCACGGTCGATCACCCGTATTTTGTCCTTTTGGACGATGAATGAACGGTGTACACGTATGAACCGGCTGGAAGGCAAAAGCTCTTCCATGGCTTTCATGCTCATGAGTGACAAGATGGGTTTGGCATCATCTTCCGTATATATTTTGATGTAATCTTTCAGTCCTTCGATGTACATGATCTTTTTCAGTTCTACCTGTACCAGCTTATAGTCGCTCTTGACAAAGATGCTGTCTATCTCTTCCGGCTTCTGCACCAGCTCGAACCATTGCAGGGCTTTATTGGCCGCTTGCAGGAAATCGACATACGAGATAGGTTTCAGCAGATAATCGAGTGCATTGACACGATAACCGTCGATAGCGTATTGACCGAATGCGGTGGTAAATACGATACGCGTACGGGAATCTACCATTTGTGAGAACTCCAGTCCGTTAAGTTCCGGCATCTGAATGTCAAGGAAAAGAAGATCGACTTCTTCGCCCGGCAACTCCTTCATTGCCTGAACTGCACTGGAATACTTTCCTGTAAGTTGCAGAAACGGAGTCTTATTCACATAACTTTCCAGTAGGTCCAGAGCCAATGGCTCATCATCTACAATGGCACAACGTAATATCATAATTCTCTATATTTTATTTAATTACCTAAACCGAATATACTCTCAATTATTACCTATTACTTAATACTTATTACTTATTAATACTCTCCCTTACACGGATGCTCAGCCTTGATTTGTACTCTTTGCCGTCTTCCGAAATTCCTTTCTGCCAGGTATACTGGCCTGGATAAAGAATCTCCAGTCGTCGGTTCACCTGTTCCAGTCCTATCCCCGAACCACTCTTGTCCATTATGTTCTTCGGGTGGTTGCTGTTGCTTATTTCGCAGATCACTTCCGTCTCATTTTCCGCAAGATGGATATGGATAAAACTCCGTTCCGTAGGCGATATGCCATGCTTGAAGGCATTCTCGATCAGCGAGATAAAGATAAGCGGTGCGATAAGAGTCCGACTGTCCGGCAGGATATCAATCTGCGTAGTCATCTGTACATTGGAGGACAGACGGATGCGCATCAGTTCGATATAGTTGCGGATAAAGTCAGTCTCTTTGCCCAGCGGGACGTAGGTCTGCTGATTATCATACAACACATAGCGAAGCAGTTTGCTTAGTTCCTGCACAGCCTGTTGCGCCTTGTCCGTATCAAAAGCAATTAATGCATAGATATTGTTCAGCGTATTGAGCAGAAAATGCGGGTTCAGTTGATTGCGCAGATTCTTCAGTTCCGCTTCCGAACGGTTCCGTTCCGCTTCCTTACGGGCAGCTTCCGCCTGTGTCCATCGGGCACTCATACGTATGGCGGCACTCAGTCCGATGGTGAAGACGAGACTCAGCATATCTCTGACAAAGAACAGCCATCCCGGAGGACCACCCGACCGGTGAGGCTTGGGAACAAAGGAAGGATCGAATGTCAGACTCCGCCAAAGGTGCAGCATCAGACCGATGACACACAACAGGAGAATATTGTAAGTAATATACCTCTTGGTCTGGCTCTGAAAAAGATATCGGGGAACCAGCAGGAAGTAGTTGACGTAGAACGCGATCATGAAAGACAACGGTACGGCAGAATGGCGTAAGTATGCCATCCAGTTGATGTTTCCGTTTTCGCGCTCTACAAAGAAGAACGGAAAACCGAACATAATCCCCCAGCCGATAATGTGTATCAGTGCTTCCAGGGGACGACGTGCGGATGTTAGGCTTTGTTTCATAAAGACAAAGATAGTTTTTTATTCGTATCTGATAGCCTCTATCGGGTCTAAATCTGCTGCTTTCTTTGCAGGATACCATCCGAAGAAGACTCCGGTGACGGTGCAGACAGCGAAAGAAAGGAAGACACTCCAAGGTTGGATGAAGATAGGCCAGTGTGCCACGCTCTTCACGATCCAGCTGGCTCCGCAGCCTATGATGACTCCGATAAGACCTCCCGTAATACTGATCATGATAGCCTCGATGAGGAACTGGCTCAGAATATCAACCCCACGTGCGCCGACGGACATACGCAGACCGATTTCACGGGTACGTTCGGTGACGGATACGTACATGATATTCATGATACCGATACCGCCCACTACCAGAGATATTCCGGCAATACAGGCGAGCAGGGTGGTCATCAGATCGGTGGTAGAGTTTAGCATCGTACTCAACTCCTGTTGGGTACGGATGGTGAAATCGTCTTCGTCCGAAGCTTTCAACTTATGGTTGCGCCGCAGGATTTCCGTGATTTCATCGGTAGCATACTCCGTCATGTCTTCCGATAGGGCAGAAGCAAAGACACCCTGAAGATAGGTGACGGCAAGCAATCGTTTCATTACGGTGGTGTAAGGAGCCAGTACGATATTATCCTGGTCCTGTCCCATAGAGTTGTACCCTTTGGCTTTGAGCACACCGACCACCCGGAACGGTATCTTGTTGAAGCGGATGATTTTCCCTATCGGATCGCTTCCGTCCGGAAAGAGGTTGTCTACAATCGTTTTACCGATCACGCAGACCTTAGCCGAACTTTGTATATCGGCTTCCGTAAACATATCTCCGCTTTCTACACTCAGCTGACGGATGTCGAGATACTCCAGCCCGACACCGCTGACGGATGACGGGTAGTTGTTGTTACCCGCGATAAGCTGTCCCGACGAAGACACATTGGGGCTGATGGCGGATAGGAAATTGGTCTCATCGCGTAAGGCCTCATAGTCGGTCAGCTTCAACGTCTGCATGGCCGATGGGTCTTGCCGGACACCCCCCCGTCTGTCGGCTCCCGGATGGATCATGATCATGTTCGATCCCATCTCCGATATCTGTTGCTGGATGCTTCGCTTCGATCCCTGACCGATAGCGAGCATCGTGATGACGGAAGCGACACCGATGATGATACCAAGCATGGTGAGGAAAGCACGCAGCTTGTTGTTCGCCAATGCCCGGAGAGCTATTTTAAATAAGTTAGTTCCATTCATAAACTACTGTTACTTATTACTTAATATTTGATACTTAATACCCAATACCTAATACTTATTACCTATTACTTATCTTCAATCCTCGTCGCTTTTGGGCAATGCGGCCAGTGCTTCGGCGGCGGACAGGACATGAGAGTTGACTGTATCTTCAATGACATGACCGTCGCGCAGGCGGATGTTCCGGCTGCTGTATTGCGCGATTTCGGGATTATGCGTTACGAATATAATGGTACGTCCTTCCGCATGAAGTTTCTGGAACAGGACAAGTATATCAAAAGACGTACGTGTGTCGAGGTTTCCGGTTGCTTCGTCGGCAAGGATGACCGCAGGGTTGTTTACCAGTGCACGGGCGATGGCTACGCGCTGCATCTGTCCTCCGGACATCTGGTTGGACTTATGCTCCAACCGGTCGCCCAGACCTACCGCCTGCAACGCTTCGATGGCACGTCGGCGACGTTCGGAAGCGCTCACTGATGAGTTGTACATCAGCGGTAACTCTACGTTTTCCACAGCCGTCGTCTTGGGCAGCAAGTTGTAGCTTTGGAAGACGAAGCCGATTTTCCGGTTTCTCAGTACGGCACGCTGAGGCTTGCTCATGGTGCGCACGGAGATGTCATCGAGCAGATACTCCCCGCTGGTAGGAGTGTCCAGACAGCCCAACGTGTTGAGCAATGTGGACTTTCCCGAACCGGAAGTACCCATGATGGTCACAAACTCACCTTCGTTAATGGTGAACGAAACGCCCCGTAACGCATGGACGGTTTCTTCTCCCACCTGAAAGTCTCGTTTGATATTTTGAAGTTCAATTACTTTTTTCATACTTGGCTACTTGTTGCTTTTCTTTTTGTTGTTTCCCGGAGGGCCTGGCATGAACGGGCTTCTTTCTCCGTTTCCCTGACCCGGTTCTCCATCCATACTCTCGCCCGGCATAGCACCGATAGTGGCTTCCGTGATGACCTTGGTTCCTTCGGCAACCCCACTGATGATCTCTGTGGAAATACCGTTACTGATTCCGATTTCTACCGGATGGGCCGTAAAGGTGGTTCCTTCGCGCGTCCATACCTTATGTTCGCCTTCGCAATCTTTCACGATATCATTCTTACCGATCAACGGTGCTTCGGGGGTGAAACGCAAAGCTCTGTTGGGGACAGACAATACATCTTTCTTATCAAGGATAAAGATAGTCACATTGGCTGTCAGACGCGGTTTCAGCTTCAAGTCCGGATTCGGAGCAGAGATCACTACTTCATAAGTGACTACCGTGCTGGTACTTGAACTGGCGCTGCTGCTACTGCTTGCATCTCCCAGACGAATCTGTGTCACGACTCCGTCAAACACATCATTCGGATAAGCATCGACAGTAAAGCTGGCGCGCTGTCCTTCTTCAATACCGCCTATATCTGCTTCATCCACGTCTGCTACTACCTGCATCTGTGTCAGGTCGGCCGCAATGGTGAAGAGGGTAGGAGTTTCGAATCCGGAAGCTACGGTCTGTCCGGCTTCTACATCGCGGCTGATGACAACTCCGTCTATCGGAGAAGTAATCGTAGCATATGACAGGTTACGTTCTGCTTTTGCCAGAGATGCCTTGCTGCTGTCGAAAGCGCTCTTGGCCTTCTGATAATTATAGAGAGCCTGCTCGTAGTCGGTATCGCTGATCAATGACTTATCGTGCAATCCCTTGCTACGTTCGTAGTTCTTCTTCTGATATTCAAATTCGGCTTTGGCACCATCGTAAGTTGCCTGCTGGGATGCCAGTTCACTCTGTAAAGTGACACGGTCCATCTCGGCAATCAGCTGTCCTTTGGTTACTACCGAGTTGTAATCTACATAAATTTTGTCGATGATACCGGATACCTGCGTACCGACTTCTACTTCTATCACCGGTTCGATTGTTCCGGTGGCAGTCACCGAATTGGAGATATCGCCTTTACTGACAGTCGCACTGGCATACATCACCTTGTGCTTTGCCGGAGAACCTGTAAAGAACCAGATTCCTCCGCCCACTACTACGGCAACTGCCACAGCGATCAGGATAATCTTTTTCGTTTTCATTCTATATTCTGTTTTACTTATTTATATTCCGCTTTTAGTAAGGAAGAAGGCTTATAATGCCAGTTTGTCTCCTTGGTAGAACTTCAGCAACTGAGTGTTCAGTATCGCCATGTATTTGGCTTGAAGCTGCTCTTGCTGTGCTTGCAGCAAGTTGTTCTTTTCCGTCAGCAACTCTACTGTATTCTTCATGCCCAGATTGAACTGTTCGCTGATCAGGTCGTAGCTGATCTGTGTACTTCTCAGCTTTTCGTTCGCTGCCGCATAACGTTGCTGCGCACTGTTTGCATCCAGCCAAAGTCCTTCGATGGTCTTATACAGTGTTTTCTGTTCGTCGAGCAGCGACAGCAGACTTGTTTCGCGCTGTAACTTCGCTTTCTGCACGGCACTCTTGGTCTGACGGTTATTGAAGATAGGAACGCTGACAGAAACTCCGATGGAGTTGTTCCATCCGTTCTTTACCTGTTCTCCGAAGGTGAAGTCACTGCCGCTGGTGTGGTTCGTTCCGATACCTGCACTCAGACTGATGGTGGGGAGATATCCCGCTTTGGCGATATCGATACCTAGTTCCGAAGCCTCTACGCTCAGTTTGCTCGCCTCGATTTCCGGACGGAGGGTGAGCGCGCTCATATACACATCTTTCTTGGTGGGCAATGGCAACAGTACGTTTTCGTCGGACAGGGCGGGGAGATAGACATTCATTTCATTCTCCCCATCCAATTCGAGCAGTTGTTTCAGTTGTAATTTGTAGTCCTGCAGAGTGGCTTGCGCTGTTACTAATTGATAACGGTCGGTGCTGACTTGAGCTTCCAGTTGTGCCAGATCACTTTTGGCAATGCTTCCGGCATTCAGAAGTTCCTGTCCGCGGTCGCGTTGCGCAATGGAAACTTGCAGCGTGTTTTCATTGACCTTGACGGACTCCGCTGCATAAAGAATCTGAATGTAAATCTGAGCAATAGATTCCTGAATACTATTCTCGGACGTTTCTACATCCAGATTGGCTGCCTGATTGTTCAGCTTCTCCTGTTTGATGGTGTTCAGTCGCTTGCTACCATTATAAATGGTCCACGAAGCATTCAGACCGTAATTGCCATTGTAACTGGTCTTGCTGGTTGTCTCGATCACCTCGCTTCCGCTGATCGTTCTGCTTGATTCCTGATATGGACGGTTCACCATGTTCTGGCTCGTAGAGAACGACAGACTGGGGAACAGGGTAGCTTTGGCTGTCTTCACATCGATCTGTGTACTTTCCGCATTCACCCGGTTTTTGCGAATCGTAATGTTCTGTTGCAACGCATAGTCGATGCACGACTGTAAATCCCATTGGGCGGGGAGATTCATCTCGCTCTGGGCGGCTGTCTGCACAGAAGATTCCTGGGCGGATATACCGGGCAGCAGACCCGCTCCAAGAAATACTATCACTGTCAATCTTCTTACATTTATCATATTTTTATATGTCTATTGATTTACTGGAACGAAGGTACGTACATATTATATTAGCTGCAAAAGCGATAGACAGATGGCGCTTTTTCGCCGTTAAATGTTTTTTTTCTGTCGATAGGCAGGTTTTTTGAGAAAAACCATACAAATCATGCAACATTTTGCCATACTTGTTTGTTTTAATTATAAAAATTGTATATTTGTACTCATTACAAATTCTAAGGTCAGCTTATGAAGAATACACTGCTTGCAATATGGAACTTTTATTTGGAGGGTTTCCGTAGTATGACGTTAGGTCGTACTTTGTGGCTTATTATCTTAGTGAAATTATTCATTATGTTCTTCATCCTCAAAATTTTCTTCTTTCCCGACTTTCTCGGCGATCATCCTACAGATGCCGACAAGGGTACGTATGTGGGAAATGAGCTGATACAGCGTGCACTTCCGGAGAAAACCACTGATTTTTAACTCTTAAACTACATAAGATTATGATTGAAAGTATTGACACCTCGCTGATCGATTGGTCGAGAGCCCAATTTGCGATGACAGCCATGTACCACTGGATTTTCGTTCCGCTCACCCTCGGACTGGCTGTGGTGATGGGAATAATGGAGACGTTGTATTATAAAACAGGCAATGAATTTTGGAAGCGGACAGCCAAGTTCTGGATGAAACTTTTCGGTATCAACTTCGCCATTGGTGTAGCGACAGGATTGATCCTGGAGTTTGAGTTTGGTACGAACTGGAGTAATTATTCTTGGTTTGTAGGTGATATTTTCGGTGCACCGCTTGCTATTGAAGGTATTCTGGCGTTCTTTATGGAAGCCACGTTTATCGCTGTCATGTTCTTCGGATGGGATAAGGTGAGCAAACGCTTCCACCTTGCTTCTACCTGGCTGACTGGTCTGGGGGCTACGATCTCCGCTTGGTGGATTCTCGTAGCAAACGCATGGATGCAGCATCCGGTAGGTATGGAGTTCAATCCCGATACAGTGCGTAATGAGATGGTTGATTTCTGGGCGGTGGCAACTTCGCCTGTAGCGGTCAACAAGTTCTTTCATACGGTATTGTCCGGATGGGTACTTGGTGGCGTGTTCGTTGTAGGAATCAGTTGTTGGTTTCTGCTGAAGAAACGTAATCGCGAGTTTGCGCTTGCAAGCATAAAGATCGGTGCTATCTTCGGGCTTGTCTCTTCACTGCTGGCTGTATGGACGGGCGATGGTTCCGGCTATCAGATTGCACAGACCCAACCGATGAAACTGGCGGCTGTAGAGGGACTTTATGAAGGAGGAACCAATGTAGGTCTGGTGGGAATAGGAATGCTGAACCCCGAAAAGAAGACTTACAATGATGGGAAAGACCCTTTCCTGTTCCGGATTGAGATACCCAGTATGCTTTCGTTCCTTGCCGAGCGGGATGTGGACGGGTATGTCCCCGGAATTACCAATATTATCGAAGGCGGCTATCAGCTGAAAGACGGTACGACTGCTTTGTCGGCAGCCGAAAAGATAGAGCGGGGTAAGACCGCTATCGGAGCGCTGGCTGCTTATCGTGCAGCGAAGAGCGCCGGGCACGAGGAAGATGCCGCTGTTGCCTATCAGGTTTTGCAGGAGAATATGCCATACTTCGGATACGGATATATTAAAGATGTGAATCAGCTGGTTCCGAATGTTCCTCTGAACTTCTACGCTTTCCGTATAATGGTTATCCTGGGCGGATATTTTATCCTTTTCTTCATCGTTGTGCTCTTCTTTATATATAAGAAAGATTTGAGTAAGATGCGCTGGATGCATTGGATCGCTCTGCTGACCATTCCTTTGGCTTACATTGCCGGACAGGCAGGATGGGTGGTTGCCGAATGCGGTCGTCAGCCTTGGGCTATCCGCGATATGCTTCCTACATCGGCGGCTATCTCTAAATTGGATGTAGGCTCCGTTCAGGCTACTTTCTTTATCTTCCTGATCTTGTTTACCGTAATGCTGATTGCGGAGATAGGGATTATGGTGAAGGCGATTAAGAAAGGACCGGAAGAAGAGATAAGTAATAGGTAATAGGTATTAAGTAATAAGTATTAATCGTAGCTGCAGGCTGATTTGTCATCATGGTTGACGTTGTTACTTATTATCTATTACTTATTACTTGATACTATACATTGCTTATTACTTGAGCTAATACTTAATACTTAAAACTTAATACTTACATATTATGTATATATTTCTACAACAATATTGGTGGCTGGTCGTTTCCTTGCTGGGGGCCATACTTGTATTTTTATTATTTGTGCAGGGAGGAAATTCTTTATTGTTCTGTTTGGGTAAGACGGAGGAACATCGTAAGATGATGGTGAACTCTACCGGACGTAAGTGGGAGTTTACGTTTACTACGCTGGTAACGTTCGGAGGTGCTTTCTTTGCTTCGTTCCCGTTGTTTTACAGTACCAGTTTCGGTGGGGCTTACTGGCTTTGGATGATTATTCTTTTCAGTTTTGTGTTGCAGGCTGTGAGTTACGAGTTCCAGAGCAAGGCAGGGAATTTGCTGGGTAAAAAGACCTATCAGACTTTCTTGGTAATTAATGGGGTAGTAGGACCTCTGTTGCTGGGTGGAGCAGTCGCCACTTTCTTCACCGGTTCTGATTTCTATATTAATAAGGCGAATATGACGGATACGATTATGCCGGTTATCAGTCATTGGGGAAATGGATGGCACGGACTGGACGCGTTGACTAATATCTGGAATGTTATTCTCGGACTGGCTGTATTCTTTTTGGCACGTGTGTTGGGTTCGCTCTATTTCATTAATAGTATAGCGGATAAGGAACTGACCGATAAATGTCGTCGTGCAGTATTGAATAATACTATTTTCTTCCTTGTATTCTTTTTGGCATTTGTAATCCGTACATTGGTTTCTGACGGTTTTGCTGTCAATCCGGATACATTGGAGGTTTATATGCAGCCTTATAAGTACTTTATCAACTTTATAGAAATGCCGGTAGTTCTGATCATCTTCCTGATAGGTGTAGTATTGGTACTTTTTGGAATCGGTAAGACGGTTCTGAAAAAGACTTTCGACAAAGGAATCTGGTTTGCAGGGATAGGTACAGTGCTGACAGTCTTGGCTTTGTTACTCGTAGCCGGATATAATAACACTGCTTATTATCCTTCATATACGGACTTGCAAAGTTCGCTGACATTGGCTAACAGCTGTTCGAGTGAATTTACGCTGAAGACTATGGCTTATGTCTCTATTCTTGTTCCGTTTGTGATAGCTTATATATTCTATGCATGGCGTAGTATCGACCGCCATAAGATTACGGAGAAGGAGATGGATGAAGGAGGACATTCCTATTAAGGTAATTTTGATAGACATTAAAGGAAGAGGATGTGTCAAACTCCCCTTTTAACGAAATCATCCTCGCCACAGATAGTTGTAGCGAGGATGATCTTTAATCTATGAGGGCTTCGACATATTCTCTTAGGCTTAGCTACTCTCTTGGTAATCCTATTTATTCACTACATTTTCCGGTGTTCCGGAGATATAAGCCTGTAGATTGCTAATGGCAATATTCATCAGACGCTCACGAGCTTCTGTGCTTGCCCACGCGATATGCGGAGTAATGTAGCAGTTCTTTGCAGTCAGCAACGGATTGTCGGCACGAGGAGGTTCCGAAGAAAGTACATCTACTCCGGCAGCATAAATCTTGCCACTGTTCAGTGCATCTGCAAGATCTTGTTCGTTAACCAATGGGCCACGACCTGTATTAATTAAAATAGCATTCGGCTTCATCAGAGCAAGACGGCGTGCGTTCACCAATTCGTGAGTTTCCGGAGTGAGCGGGCAGTGCAGACTGATAATATCACATTCGCTGAACAACTGATCCAAATCCATCTTCTTGATTTCCGGTGGCAACTGGAAGTGAGACTTTGAAGTTAAAGCATATACCTGCATACCGAAACCGATGGCAACGCGAGCAGTAGTATATCCTGTATTTCCCAATCCGACAAGACCGATTTTCTTATCCCGCAATTCTATCAACGGAGTATCCCAAAAACAGAAATCCTTGTTATTGGTCCAACGGCCTTTGTGGACTTCTTCCGAATGATGTTGTACTTGCTGGCAGATATTAAGAATGTGCGCAAATACCATTTGTGCAACGGAAGCTGTGCTATATGCAGGGATATTAGTTACAATAATACCACGTTCTTTGGCTGCTGCCGTATCCACTACGTTGTATCCCGTAGCAAGCACACCGATATACTTCAGTTCGGGCAAGGCAGCCATGTGATCGGCGTTGATGATTACTTTATTCGTCAGAATCACTTCAGCTCCGGCTGCGCGTTCCAATACTTCTTCGGGGACAGTACGGTCATAAATGGTACATTCTCCGAGAGCTTTCAAACCTTCCCATGATAAATCACCGGGATTGGCGGCAAAGCCGTCTAAAACTACTATTTTCATAATAAGTAATAAGTAATAAGTAATAAATATTATGGGGCATTCCCATTATTTTTTAGTTTTACAATTGTGGCTGTCAGTAATTTAAGAATTTCCAGACAGTCAGTATTAATAGATTCATATTGTTCATCGCTTATATATTCTGTTTGCTGAAGTAAATATAGCCAATATTCTGTTTCAGAACATTCCTTTTGAGAAATAGAGTATTTGTGTATAAAGTCAAGATGTGATTCTGCATAAATAGCTTCTCTAATATTAGCACCGATAGAAGTTCCACTACGTAATATCTGTTTTGATAGAATTGTTTCTTTCTTGCAATCTCTTAAATACTTATATAGATTAATTATTCGAATTGCAAATTTGGTAGACTTCTCTTTTAATAAATTTTCTTTCACGGCTACGGCTAATACCTAATACTTAATACCTAATACTTATTTAAACCTTTCTCCCCATAACTGCTGCATCCGTTCTGCATGCTTCTGTTCGGCGGCATTGTTCTGAGGTTGCCATATTCGTTTTTCTTTCAGCTCGTCCGGCAAGAATTGTTGCTTCACGAAGTTGCCTTCGTAGCTGTGGGCGTACTTGTATTCCTGTCCATATCCCAGTTGTTTCATCAGCTTGGTGGGAGCATTGCGCAAGTGCAGAGGCACAGGCAAGTTTCCAGTGGAACGTACCAGTTCTAATGCATCGTTAATGGCACTGTATGCCGAATTGCTTTTAGGACTCGTTGCCAGATAGATCGTTGTTTCCGCCAAAGGGATACGCCCTTCGGGCCAACCGATTTTCATCAGAGTTTCAAAGCAGGCATTCGCTAGCAGCAATGCGTTCGGATTGGCCAGACCTATATCTTCGGCAGCAGAGATAACGAGTCTCCGCGCGATGAAAGCAGGGTCTTCACCACCTTCTACCATGCGGGCGAGCCAGTAAATGGCCCCGTCCGGATCACTGCCACGGATAGACTTGATAAAAGCGGAAATGATGTCATAATGCATTTCTCCGTCCTTGTCGTATGCCAACGGATTCTGTTGCAGGCGTTCGGTCACCATGTCATCGGTGATGACAACCGTTTCCTCTGTGTCCGATTCCACTACAAGTTCAAGTATATTGAGCAGTTTACGGGCATCTCCGCCGGAGAAGCGCAGCATGGCTGTCGTTTCTTTGAGTTCGATTTTCCGTTCTTTCAGTATGGTGTCGGTGGTGATGGCACGTTGCAGGAGTTCGAGCAAATCTTCCTTTTCCAAAGATTTGAGCACATAAAGCTGGCAACGGGAGAGGAGAGGGCGGATCACTTCGAATGACGGATTCTCGGTCGTTGCGCCTATCAGCGTCACCGTACCGTTTTCCACAGCTCCCAACAAAGAATCCTGTTGCGACTTGCTGAAACGATGGATTTCATCGATAAACAAGATCGGACTGGATTGCGAGAAAAAGCGGTTACTCTTGGCACGCTCTATCACTTCGCGCACATCTTTGACGCCTGAAGTCACGGCACTCAGTGTATAAAACGGAGTTTCCAGTTTATTGGCGATAATCTGTGCCAATGTGGTTTTTCCCACTCCGGGAGGTCCCCAGAGGATAAACGAAGAAATACGTCCTGCATCAATCATCTTGCGCAGGATAGCCCCCGGTCCAACTAAATGTTTCTGACCGATATAATCATCCAATGTCTTTGGTCGTAACCGTTCTGCTAAAGGTTGCATAGTCTTAGAATACCATTAATACCATGAAACGAATACCGTTCTTGTTGATACCCGGATTGTCACGGTAGGTGAAACGATGTACATATTCAACGTGCAGCAACTTGAAAATGTTGTAGATACCTATACTTCCTTCGATATACGGCACCTTCGGGTCCATCACGAAACTGGTGAATTTACCGTCGCGTGTCGGGAAACGGAAGAGGTCGGGGTTGCTGCTCTTGAATGGATTGTTTTTGTCGGTCAATGTCCCCCACAATGCGCGGATACGGAACATTTCTCTCCATTTCAGATTCTTGATCAGCGGGATGCGGTTGAACAACTTTCCGTTCATGTCATAAGAAAGTGACATGGACGCATAACGGTCGTTCAGGAATTCCATATTGTTGATCAGGGAAAATGTCTCACGTTGAGTGATATATGACAAGTTGGCTTCCGGCAGAATCAATAGCGGGAAAGGTACGACATTCCATTCTGCCCCTGCTTTTACGCTACAGTCTATCTTTCCCCACGAAGCGGGAAGCCAGAAACGTTTCCAGATGCTTGCTTCCGTGCGGTTGAAGTTGTATTCTCCGCCCAGCACGCCTTTGAAGCCCATGGCATGAGTCAGCGTGAAGATAGGAGCGTCCAGCGACACCGGAACACGGCGCTGCTTGGAGTTGACGAAAGATTCTCCCGGAGCATAACGCAGTGTCACACTCGCTTCGGAAGTCGTGATGTCATGCACACGGGTTTGTGCAGCGTCATTCCGCAGATATTCCAGTTTTCCGGTAGGCTCGTCATTTCGATGGCGGAGCATGGCTTTCACTCCGAATCCCGTCAGCGTTTCGAGTTCGTAGTTGATGGTAGCATCACGCATATATGACATCTGGTCTACCGTTGTCGTTTTCATCGAAAGGAAGATGTTGTCTTTGTCCGTAAACAGGAACTTGTCCATCGGCGACATTACATCATAACTGTACGTTGCAGATATAAAATGTTTGGGAAACTCCCATACTACATAATCTCGTTTGTTGAAAGAATAAGTCAGCGTTCCGCTATATTTCCACTTTTCGTCTTTCAGACCATAAGCTCCGTATCCGCTCAGGAACCAATGCTTGTCAAAATGGGCAGTAGTCATACCACTCAGGCGGAAACGGGTTCCGTCGATGTAGTTGCTTGAAATCATGGTGTTGATAGGACCGATATCCACTTTGCTCTTATGCTCTTTGCTGCCTGTTTCCACAAAGTTCTCGATCAATGCTTTCGCACCGAAGATGATATATTTGAATCCCGGAATCTGTTCCAGACGGTTGACGAATACATCCATATTGCTTTCCTTTCTGGTCAACGGCACCTGGCGTACACTCGCCCAGTATTCGTCACTCTTCGAAAGCATGTCGGCCTCCTTGATCACAGGACCTTTCAAACGGAACAACCGCTGTTCTATCGGATCAAACTTATAATTGCTGTATTTAGTCGTTCGTTCTACCTGTAACCCTCCCGAGGTTTTGTTGGAACTCCATGAAAGGTCTACCGTCATGTCGTCATCCGCCAATACCCAGTTCCCGTTGGGAAGCTGCTCGTACTGCTGCACGATGTCCATGCGGTTGACAAAGTTGACACCACTCTTTTTAGGCAGGTTCATCGTACACTTCTGAACGGCATAGGTCGAATCTTTCAGCACATAAAGATGGCCTGTAAATCCGAAATCCTGTGAGTTCTGCGGTACGAACGTCAGATGTACGCATTCGCGCTTGTCCACCATCAGCGTATCCATCAGGTAGTATTTATAGAACGAGATGGCATTGTTGCCGATAGGGCTTACGAAGCGTTGTTGGAGCAGCCGGATGTCATCATCATAGATGTTGATATCGGCAAAAACATCCTTCAGAACAGTCCCCAGCATGTCTCCTGTGGAGAAAAACTCTTCGATACCGTTGGAGTTCTTTCCTTTGATGATGGTCTTTTTGCTTTCGGGGTCTTTCCGGAAAATGGTCTGTGAGGCCGTTTCCTGTACGGAGATAGGGAGAATCAGTTTGTTGGTCGTCTCCGACACTTCCACCTGATCTTTGAGGAATGAGTATTTCTTGTAGATACCCTTTTCCAGTTTCTCCGGAGTCAGGTCGTTGATCGACATTTTCATTTTCTCGTACTTGTCGTACTGGTAGTAATCGTTCACTTCGAGCACTTGTGCTTTTTTGTGTTCGATCACTTTCTTCATGAATTCGACTGCCGGATTATTCTTGCGGGAGTATTTTTCTTTCTGTGGTTTTACGACTACTTCGGTGAGCATTACATCGTCCGGAGAGAGTTTAACATTGACGGTCTGATTTCCGGAGCCTACTTTGACGGTTTTGGTGACATATCCGATGGAAGAGAAAACGAGCGTTCCTCCGTTTCTCCGCGCGTCGAGCTTATATTCTCCGTCAATATTGGTGACAGTACCCATATCTCTCTTGTCTTGGTAGTAGACAGAGATATACATTAGTGGTTCATGAGTGACTGAATCAGTTACAACCCCCTTTATTTGCTGCGCAAAAGCATTTGAAACTGCAAATACGACTAAGAGCAGTATCAGTATTTTGTTATATCGTTGTATCATAACGTTCGTAGTAGGGCTGCAAAGTTAACAAATAAGTCTGAGTAAAATAGAGTATATAACTTTTTTTACCCATCGTTTTTTGTTATTTACAAGCTTATATCATTCAACAATGGAAGGAGGCAGATTGTTTTTTATCTTTTTATACTTCCCTTTTCAACGTATGCCACATCTTGCGAACCGGCATGCTCCGATTCTTTTCCGTAGTTCCAAAATCTGTTTCAACGGTTGAAACAAAAAGTTTCATGCCTTGAAACTCTAGTTCCCACTGCTTGAAACTCTGGTTTCTACGCCTTGAAACTTTGGTTTCCTCGGCGTGAAACTTTCTGAAACACTTGTCGAACCTGATAGTGGTCGGCTACTTCTGTCTGGCTATTAAGCCGGCTCGTTGATCATCGAGTCCGGCTCAACCACTCCGGTTATTTACTTGTTAATATTTGTACGATTCGTTCGGCTGTTCGTCCGTCCCAGCGTTCGGGGAGTTCGCCTTTCTTCCATTCACCTTTCATCAGCGTATCCATAGCCTGAGCGAGTGCTGCCGGATCTTCGCCGACCAGTTCATTCGTTCCCACGCGCCACGTTTCCGGATGTTCGGCATACGTGTTGAGCGTGATACAGGGGATGCCGAGGAACGTAGCTTCTTCGGCTACATTGCCGGAGTCCGTGATGATTCCTTTGGCTTTATTGATCAGATATCCGAAGAAAAGATAATTCTGCGGAGGCATGATATGAAGATTCGGGGCTTCTATGCCGAGGTCTTTGATTGCATTGCGCACATATGTGTGCATGGGCGCTACGATAGGCATACCAGCAGCTTTTTCGATCATCGTTTGCATCAACTTCCGCAGGTTCTCTTTGTTGTTGAGCAGTACACGTCGGTTGAGGGTGAGCAGGAGATAATTGCCCTCCTGAAGTCCCAGCACGGAGAACCATACCGGTTTGAGCAGCCGGTTCCGGTTGAAACGAACGGTATCTACCAAAATGTTGCCGACGTAATATACGTTTTCGCTTTCCGTGCCTGTCTGATTCAGATTTCGGTTGGCCACCATGCCGGCGGTAAACAGATAATCGGATACTCCGTCGGTAATCATCCGGTTTACTTCCTTCGGCATCTTCATGTCGAAGGAACGTGTGCCGGCTACCAGATGGGCTACCTTGATTCCTTGTTTCTTGGCTACGATGGCGCAACTCATGGTTGCTGTCAGATCATCCACTACCAGGACGACGTGTGCCGGATTCTCCGTCAGCTCCTGTTCGAAGGCGATCATGATTCCGGCTGCCAGACTGGTGGGGTTACTGCTTTCCACTCCAAGGTAGACATCGGGAGCTTTCATGTCGAGATCCGAAAACAGGGAAGCATCCAGACTTGTATCGTCCCGTCTGCCTGTGTACACCAAACGGTAGGAGATGCTTTTACCCAGCCCTCTTGCGGCTTCGATGGCGCGTGTGATAGGGGCTATTTTCATGAAATTGGGGCGTGCCCCGGCAACAATTGTTATTTTCATATTGTTTCTATCTAATTCGTGTAGCAAAAGTACATTTTCTTACGGAATTTATTCGTTACTTTGCATACAAAATAACAAATATATGCCCACATTCGTTCAAATTCTTGATTTTATAGGCACATTTGCCTTTGCTATTAGTGGTATCCGGCTGGCTTCGGCAAAGCGTTTCGACTGGTTCGGAGCCTATGTCGTAGGTCTTGCTACCGCTATCGGTGGCGGTACCATCCGTGATGTACTGCTGGATGTGACGCCCGGATGGATGACGAACCCTATCTATTTGATCTGTACGGGACTTGCCTTGATCTGGGTGATCTGTTTCGGTCGCTGGCTGATCCGTCTGAATAATACCTTTTTTATATTCGATACCATCGGACTGGCTTTGTTTACGGTGGTCGGTGTGGGGAAAAGTATCGCTTTGGGCTATCCTTTTTGGGTAGCCATCATCATGGGTAGTATCACAGGTGCCGCAGGAGGTGTGATTCGTGATGTCTTTATCAATGAGATCCCCTTGATTTTCCGAAAAGAAATCTATGCGATGGCGTGTGTAGTAGGCGGCATCGCTTACTGGCTGTGCGATGCCGCAGGGATGGAATCTTATGTCTGTCAGCTCGTTGGCGGATCGGTGGTATTTGTTACACGCATCCTTGCCGTGAAATACCACATTTGCCTTCCTATATTAAAAGGTAGTGAAGAGACTGACGGCAATTCTTGAAGATTTTACTTCTTGTCCAGATCCACTTCTCCCCGGTAGCTGATTGCCTGACGGTTCTGCATCGTGACATCGATGCTGGTGGTGCCGTCGGGGAACACTTTCGCCCTGAACTCAAAGAAGTCTTCCGGACTTCGGGCGGAGAATTTGATAACGGCGTTTCCCTTCTTATCCATATCCATCGTGTATTCTTTGAGGGGAGCGTTGAATATCAGCCCGCTTCCTCCGCCGTAAGGAACGCTGTAAGCACGTCCGTAATAAGGGAGGTAAGAGAATACCGAATCATTTCTGATTTGCAGTGAGTATTGTGAAGTCAGAGGTATAGAACGTCCGCGCATGGGCATAGCAGTGTTGACGTCTATCTTGTAGTCTTCTGATACGATCAGCTGTCTGACAGCTTCTTTCTTCTGTTCCTTCTTCTCCTTCTTGGTCTGTGCCGAAAGAGTCGGGATTCCTGCTAGCATAACCAGCAGTAGCATAAGGATTTGTTTTCTTGTTTTCATATCAGTTACAGTTTAGTGTATATATGTATAACACTCAAATATACTAAAAATAAGGAGTCCCCCTGCTTTCTTTAATGAAAATTAAACAGAAATCCTTAGAACTGTTCCAGAATGGAGATTCGTTTCTCGATAGGGGGATGCGTGGCAAAGAGGCCGCTAAGTCCGCTGAGGGCACTTTTCGACTGGTCGCCCGGATTCTGAATGAATAATTGTGCCACATCCCCACGTTTTACCGCTTCTATATCCGGATCATCGGAAATTTTGCGCAGGGCACTTGCCAATGCTAACGGATTCTTTGTCATCTCCGCCGAACCGGCATCCGCCATATATTCGCGCTTCCGTGAAATGGCGAAGCGCATCAGACTGGCAAAGAAGTAACCGACAGCGGCTATTACTAAGGCAATCAGTATGATGAGGATAGCTCCTCCGCCGTTTTTCCCGTTGCTACGTATGCGCGCGTGCGTAATAGTATAGAAAGTGATCTGCGTCAGCATCGAGAAGATTCCGACAAATACAATCGAGACGATCAGCAGGCGCACATCTCTGTTGCGGATGTGAGTCAGTTCGTGGGCGATGACTGCTTCCAGTTCTTCGTCGTTCAACTTTTGAATAATCCCTTTCGAGAGAGTGACCGTATAGGTGCGGTCGTTGATACCGCTGGCAAAAGCGTTCAATGAATCGTCGTCGATGATATTGATTTTCGGAGTCTTCATTCCGTTTGCCATGCAGAGGTTCTCGACCAGATTGTAGACACGTTTGTTCTCTCTGCGGTCGAGAGGTTTGGCGCCTGTGGCGGCTTTGATGATACTCGTATTCGCCCAGAAAGCTATCAGGAACCAAATCAATACGACCCCCATCGTATAGGGGAGGGCATTGATGAAAAGAGGATTAGCCAATTCCAGGATACTTACTTCCATGCTTTCACCGTGCCCCATAGCGGCCAGCAGATAGCAGGCCAGATAAAGCAATGCTGCTACCAGGCAGGGAAATAGAAATAACAGAAGAACAGAGCGCCGGTTGTTCCGGCTCTGCTGTGTTTGGATTCCGACGTACTGCATACGTGCTCGTTTTTAGAAACTGATCTTCGGTGCCTGTTCCAGATTCGCACGTTCGTTGGTACCCAGGTCGAACATGATTTCTCTGCGGAAACCTGCCATACCTGCTATGATATTGGACGGGAATGTCTGAACCGCATTATTATATTCCTTCGTAGCCGAGTTAAAGTAACGGCGTACAGCAGCCAATTTATTCTCTACATCGGATACTTCTTCTTGCAGTTGCAGGAAATTCTGGTTTGCTTTCAGGTCCGGATAAGCCTCCAACGTGATTTTCAATCCCGATAAAGCGGAAGATAATTGATTCTCAGCTGCTATCTTCTCGTCGATTGTCTTGGCGCTGACTGCACCGTTACGTGCTTGAATCACCCGTTCGAGGGTATCTTTTTCGTGTGCGGCATATCCTTTCACGGTATCCACCAGTTGCGGAATAAGGTCGTGGCGCTGTTTCAGCTGCACGTCGATGTCTGCAAAAGCATTTTCACGGTTATTTCTCAGTCTCACCAATGAGTTGTACATGGAAGCAAAAATGATTCCCAACAGTACGATTATTCCTACGATAATAAGTATAGTCATGTCCTTTACTTTAAGTTAATAATACTACCCAAAAGTAAGTTATTTTGTATTGCCAAACAAGAAGAAGAGAATAAAAAACGTCCTAAACCACCTAAAAACTATCAAAAAGCACCTAAAATCTATCATTTGACAGTTTCACCCCCTAAGAAATGACGAATTTCCCCCTGTTTGACTCATAAAATACCTTTAAACTTGCAAACGTCAAGAAAGAAACGAAATATTAACCGTAAAACCCTTAAAGTATGAAAAGTTTAAGTTTCAGAAAAGATTTAATTGGAGTTCAGGAAGAGTTGCTTCGTTTTGCTTATAAATTAACTGCCAATCGTGAAGAAGCAAATGATTTATTGCAAGAAACATCATTAAAGGCCTTGGATAACGAGGAAAAATATGTTCCCGATACAAATTTTAAAGGATGGATGTACACAATCATGCGTAACATCTTTATTAATAACTACCGTAAAATCGTACGTGACCAGACATTCGTAGATCAGACCGACAATCTGTATCATTTGAATCTCCCCCAAGACTCAGGATTTGAAAGTACGGAAGGCGCTTATGACTTAAAAGAGATGCACCGCATCGTCAACGCGCTGCCGAAGGAATATAAAGTACCATTTTCAATGCACGTATCCGGTTTTAAATACCGTGAGATCGCTGAGAAGCTGGACCTACCCCTCGGAACGGTGAAGAGCCGCATATTCTTCACACGCCAACGTTTGCAACAAGAGTTGAAAGATTTTGTATAAATAGGGATAGCACATTAGTCAAACAATTAATTCTGGTAAGGAGCAACGGGTAAAAACTCGCTTGCTCCTTTGATTTTGTGACAATATGATATTAAACATGTCTTTATACCCCAACTTATTCTCTCTGTATTTGTTATTATGTCAGAGAACTCAGTATATTTGTATCAACTAGTTAACCTAAGTAATATAAATCTCATCTATTTACGGCAATGAAAAAGGAAATCAAATTCAGTCTCGTTTATCGGGATATGTGGCAGTCGTCCGGCAAGTATCAACCGCGTGCCGATCAGTTAGTAAGAATTGCTCCGTTAATTATCGAAATGGGTTGTTTCTCCCGTGTAGAAACCAACGGAGGCGCGTTCGAACAAGTCAACCTACTGTATGGCGAGAACCCGAACAAAGCCGTCCGGGCTTTCACGAAACCTTTCCACGAAGCCGGCATACAAACTCATATGCTCGACCGTGGTCTGAATGGTCTTCGAATGTATCCCGTTCCGGCAGATGTGCGCCGGTTAATGTATAAAGTAAAACATGCGCAGGGAGTGGACATCACCCGTATCTTTTGCGGCTTGAATGAAGTCAGAAATATTATTCCTTCCATTCATTATGCCCTTGAAGCGGGGATGATTCCGCAGGCAACGTTATGTATTACGTTCTCGCCCGTACATACCGTAGAATATTATACCGCTATCGCCGAGCGTCTGATAGAGGCCGGAGCACCGGAAATCTGTCTGAAAGATATGGCAGGTGTCGGTCGCCCCGAAATGCTGGGACGTCTGACGAAAGCAATCAAGGAACGGCATCCCGAAATCATCATCCAGTATCACGGACATAGCGGACCGGGACTTTCGATGGCTTCTATCCTCGAAGTTTGTGAGAATGGCGCGGATATTATTGATGTTGCAATGGAGCCGATTTCGTGGGGGAAAGTTCATCCGGACGTTATCTCTGTGCAGGCTATGCTGAAAGACGCGGGATTTCAGGTACCGGAGATTAATATGAAAGCCTACATGAAAGCCCGTGCCATGACACAGGAGTTCATTGACGATTTTCTGGGTTATTTTATGGACCCTACCAACAAGCATATGTCTTCTTTGCTCTTGAAATGCGGACTTCCCGGAGGTATGATGGGTTCTATGATGGCCGATCTGAAAGGAGTGCATTCCGGCATCAATCTGATATTGAGAGGTAAGAACGAACCGGAACTGAGCATCGACGATTTGCTCGTGATGCTGTTTGACGAAGTGGAATATGTGTGGCCGAAACTCGGCTATCCTCCATTAGTGACTCCGTTCAGCCAATATGTGAAGAACGTGGCATTGATGAATGTGATGTCTCTGATCAAGGGAGAGGAGCGTTGGACGATGATCGACAACCATACCTGGGATATGATTCTAGGTAAGAGTGGTCGTTTGCCCGGTGCACTTGCTCCGGAGATTATCGCATTGGCAAAAGAAAAAGGATACGAATTTACGGACGAAGACCCGCAGAAGAACTATCCGGATCAACTGGACGAGTATCGTAAGGAAATGACAGAAAACAGCTGGGATTTCGGACAGGATGATGAAGAACTTTTCGAACTGGCAATGCACGACCGCCAATATCGGGATTATAAATCGGGTATTGCCAAGAAACGTTTCGAAGATGATTTGCAGCGTGCCAAAGATGCCGCATTGGCAAAACAGGGATTCTCCGAAGAAGAAGTGAAACGGATGAAACGTGCCAAAGCCGAACCGGTGACGGCAATGGAGAAAGGGCAGATCATTTGGGAGATCGATGTGGAATCGCCTTCTATGCCGCCCGAAGTGGGACATAAATATGGTCCGGACGATGTGTTTTGCTATATTGCTACTCCTTGGCATACATATGATAAGGTGTTGGCGAATTTTAGCGGTCGTGTGATCGAGGTATGTGCCAAGCAGGGAGCATTGGTAGATAAAGGCGAACCATTGGCGTATATCGAGAGGTGTGAGGAACCGGCATAGTCTGTATCTCAAATAATAACAGAAAAAAGTAATCCCTTTATCCTTGTCTTGTTTCTTGATGAAATAGACTGTGATAAAGGGATTGCTTTATTTCTTTTTCTTCTTCCTGGTGTCTTTCTTATCGACCGCCTTTTTTTCTACAGGCGGAAACTTAGGAACCAGATTCATTAATCGCAATATCTGTTTTTGTCGTTTCAATAGGTAAGCCGAAGGCTTTGCAGAGTTAAACCGTATCGGGTTAGGGAGCGTAGCGGCAATCAGTGCGCACTGTCCTGAGCTCAACTTGGCAGCTGTTGTGTTGAATTTATACTTTGCGGCAGCCTGTGCGCCATAAATCCCTTTTCCCATTTCGATGGAGTTGAGATATACCTCCATAATCCGTTCTTTCGACCAGAACAACTCTATCAGAAAGGTGAAATAAACTTCGAAACCTTTGCGTATCCAAGATGATTGCGGCCATAGGAACACATTCTTGGCTGTCTGCTGACTGATGGTACTTGCTCCGCGCTTCCGTTTCCGTTTTTCGTTCTCCTTCATCGCTTTCTCTATCTCGATGAAGTCGAATCCGTTGTGTTCGGCAAAGCGGTTGTCTTCGGAGGCGATGACCGCCATCGGCAGGTGAGGAGATATTTTATCAAAAGAAACCCACGTGTGTTTCCACGTGGGTTTATCTCCTGACGCAAGCTGCTGTACACTTCGGATGACCATCAGCGGAGTGACATACACCGGCATAAAGCGGTAGACGATCACAGCCAGAATGGTAGATGCAAAGAAGAAAATCAGCAGGTTGCGCGCATAACGCAATATTTTTTTAATTGGAAGCGGCCTGTGCATCTTTAATCATCTGCTCACTTGCGTACATGTAAACTTCTACACGACGATTCTGTTCTCTTCCGGCAGCTGTGTCGTTGCTGGCGATAGGATCGCTTTCGCCCATTCCCTGCACACCTTTAATCTGGTTGGAAGAAACGCCGCAGTTTAACAGGTAGCTGGCTACACTCTGTGCACGTTCCTGTGACAAGTTCAGATTTTTCTGACGGCTTTGTTCGGCAGTACTGTTTCTCCAGCCCTGATTGTCGGTATATCCGTAGATGGATACGTCCATGTCTCTGTTCTGGTTGAGTACGTTGTTGGCGAACTTGCTCAATGCAGACTTGGCGGCAGCACTCAGAGTTGCATTACCGGTAGTGAAAAGAATACCTGAATCGAATGTAACTTTTACTGCCTGCAATCCGTTGTTGTCAGTTATCTGCTCTACTTGTGCGCCTTCAATTTGTTTTGCTTCTGCTGCCGCTTTATCCATCTTCTTTCCGATAAGGGCACCTGTTCCTGCACCTACTGCAGTACCGATAGCCGCACCGATGGCAGCACCCTTGCCTTTACCGATAACACCGCCGAGGATAGCACCCAATGCAGCACCCGAACCACCGCCGATTGCGGCACCTTTGCCCGTATTGTTCATGCTTGCGCAGCCACTGAATATCATGGTTATACTCATGAAGAGAACCATCCATTTCATCTTGTTCATAATGCAATGTTTTTTTAATAGGTTTATAAAATAATACTTTAATAAATTAACAACGCAAAGATACATATTATTTGCCAAGGTCATACTTTTTAAGTTAAAATAACTCCGGACGATCTTTGTATATGTAAAATAACAAACGACACTACTACCTTGTTGACACGGAAGGCAGATTTAAGCATTTTTTCCTGATCATGGTGAACCATCCCAAGAGAATCAGTCCTTTGGCAATCGTTGTGACGCATACTGCCCACCAGATACCTTCTACTCCCATGCCCATCCGTACAAACAGGATGGCAAGCGGAATGCGCATATAGTTGCATACAATGCTGACAATGGCAGGAGGCACGGTACGCCCGATGCCGTAGAACACTCCCTGCATCGTGATTTCGAGCATCATAAACAGCTGCGAATATCCGTCGATACGCAGAAATACACCTCCGGCTTCGTAAGCTGCCTGTTCGGGGACAAAGATCGAAAAGACCTCATTGCCGTAAAAGACAAACAGCAGCGTGCAGAAAGTTCCGAAGATTCCCGTCATCCATAGGGTGGTGTGCCAGGCTTTCAGTACCCGTTCTATTCGTCCGGCGGCGAAGTTTTGGGCAATAAAGGCGCTGAGTGCGGTGGAAAAACCTTGGGAGGTATTCCAGGTGATGGCTTCTATCTGTCCGCCGGTGGTGAAAGTCATCAGTCCGATGTGTCCGCCCTGTTCGGATGCGGTACGGCAGAGGAACATATTGACGAAGGCGAACAGTGTGTTTAGGGTAGCTACAGGCAGACCTAGTTTCAGAATACGCCGTGTGTACTTCTTCTTCAGTCGGGAGAAGAAGGGGAAACCGCCGAGCAGGGCGTCTTTGCGGAAACGCAGCTGATAGATGAAGATGGCGAAAACCGTTGCCTGCGAGAGCCATGTAGCGTAGGCGGCACCGTTTGTTCCCAGTCCGAAGCCGAAGATAAACAGAGGGTCGAGAATGATATTCATAATCAGTCCCGTCCCACTGATGTAAAATGGAATTTTGCTTCGTCCCGCTGCATTATAGATACCTGTGAAGGCAGCAGACAGGAATATGAACGGCAATGCGGTGGAAATAATCCGCAGGTATTCGATGGCATTGGCTGTGATGTGCTCTTCTAGTTCATAGATGCGGATGATGGGGCTTGCGAACATGAAAAGCAGTCCGCCCCAGCAGATCGAAATGATCAGAGCAATCGTGATATTGTGTGAAGCGAACTGGCGGGCATCTTCCTGATTCTGCGCACCGATGGATTGGCCTACGCTGACTTCGGACCCTACCTTATTTAATAAGGAGATAGAACCGGACATCCACGTCAGGATTCCTACCGAACCGATGGCGGCTACAGCCTCACTGCCCAATCGTCCTACCCATGCCATGTCTGTAAGGCTGTATGCCATCTGTATAAACGACGTTGCCATGATAGGCATCGCCAGATTGAAAAGTTGGCGGTTGATAGGGCCGTGTGTCAGATTCTTAATTCCTTGCATATCATTTTTTCTATTTAAAAGGAGGCGCAAAGATACATAAAATTACTATCTTCGCACATCAAATATTCATTAATCAAAGTATACAGATACTATGAAACAGAAATTCTCTTCTCTTTTTGTATTGCTGGTCCTGCTATTGACAGGTCTGCAAGTCTCGGCACAAAGTACGCCAAAACCATTTGATATTGAACAGCCTTCTCTTCGTGTTTTCCTGCCGGCACCGGAACTGGCGACAGGTCGTGCTGTGGTAGCCTGTCCGGGTGGAGGATACTCCGGTCTGGCGGTCAATCACGAAGGGTATGATTGGGCGCCGTATTTCAACAAACAAGGAATTGCATTGATTGTTCTCAAATACCGGATGCCGAAAGGCGACCGCACCCTCCCGATCTCCGATGCCGAAGCAGCCATGAAAATGGTACGTGACAGCGCTGACGTATGGAATCTGAATCCGAATGATATTGGTATCATGGGATCTTCTGCCGGAGGCCATCTGGCTTCGACCATCGCTACACATGCGCCTGAAGCACTTCGTCCCAACTTCCAGATTCTCTTCTATCCGGTGATTACGATGGACAAATCTTTCACTCACATGGGCTCTCATGACAATCTGTTGGGTAAGGACGCTTCTGCCGATTTGGAAAAAGAATTCTCCAACGAGAAGCAAGTGACCAAAGAGACTCCTCGTGCTTTCATTGTTTATAGCGATGATGACAAGGTAGTTCCTCCTGCCAACGGAGTCAACTATTATCTGGCTTTAAATAAGAAAGGTGTTCCTTCCGTTCTCCATATTTATCCTACAGGCGGCCACGGTTGGGGAATCCGTGAAGATTTCCTCTACAAGAGTGAAATGCAGAACGAACTGACTTCTTGGTTGCGTAGTTTCAAGGCTCCTCGCAAAGATGCCGTCCGTGTGGCTTGCATCGGCAACAGTATTACGTTCGGAGCAGGAATAAAGAATCGCAGCCGTGACAGCTATCCTTCCGTACTGGCCCGTATGTTGGGCGACAGTTACTGGGTGAAAAATTTCGGAGTGAGCGCCCGTACCATGTTGAACAAAGGAGATCATCCTTATATGAACGAACCTGCTTATAAGAATGCGTTAGCTTTTAATCCTAACATCGTCGTTATCAAACTCGGAACAAACGACAGCAAATCATTCAACTGGAAATACAAAGCAGACTTCATGAAAGATGCGCAGACCATGATCGACGCTTTCAAGGGCCTTCCTTCACAGCCGAAGATTTATCTCTGCTATCCTTCCAAAGCTTATCTTACAGGTGACGGCATCAACGATGATATTATCTCTAAAGAAATCATTCCGATGATCAATAAGCTCGCCAAGAAAAACAACCTGTTCGTTATAGACCTCCATACTGCTATGGACGGAATGCCCGAACTCTTTCCGGACCGTATTCATCCGAACGAAAAGGGGGCGCAGGTGATGGCAAAAGCTGTCTATCAATCTATCTCTGCTTTAAAATAAAAAATATGTTACCGATCATTGAGCTTTTAACCGGATAATTGTATTGATAATATAGCCCCTGATAAAAGAAAGGAGAATATTATGATTAGAACAGTTGCTGTCTTTGTTTTTGTGTCTTTTGCTTGTGTTGCTACTGCCTTTTCTCAAACTATAGAAAAGGAGAATAAAATAGATGTGCAAAAGAAAAATAGCTCCGCGGAAGTGAGCGGACGGCAGTTGCCCGAAGCAAAAAACATAGAACCGAAGTTACCGGATATAGAGGCTAAAAAGCTCGCAACAGGTGATAAGTCCATGCAGACATACGGTCTGACACCTTCAAGTCCTGCATCGGGCTTATCTCCCTATTTTTACGATTTTCCGGCATTGCTGGAAAGTAATCCGACATTGACGGATTTTTATAATTTTCGTCAGCATTCTATGAATGGACAGCTTTCCTTTATTGGGAGTGCAGAACAAAAGACTTATCTGGGATTGGGGCAATATGTAGCGGTAAATGCCGGAATGCGCTGGATTCCTTCTCAAAGATTTTTCGTTGAAGCGGGAGGAACCTTAAGCCGGCAATTCTATTTGGCTTTGCCTATAGCGAGACAAGACATAGCAGGAATATATACGAGAATGCATTATTCTTTAGCCAGAAATGTCCGGTTAAATGTCTGGGGACAATATTTTATGGGGGGAAATACACCTCCTCCGGTTTACAATCCGTTATTTCCACATACAGGGGTAGGAGCTTCTATCTCGGTCGATGTGAAAAAGAATACGGAAGTAAGTGTCGGTGCGGAATACCAGTACGACAAGAATTCAAGGGAATGGAAAATGGAAACGTCAGGCCGTGTATCCATTGGCTTTTGACACATATTTCATCATTCATTTGGTTCTGTTATTTATTTCCCATATCTTTGACGCATTAAAATTATAATGTTTCATTAAAACTAGTGGATGTTTAACTCATCATTTATTACATCGGATTTGGTCTGATAAGAATCTGTTCACTTTAACAGATTCGAACTTTCATACTTTCGGATAATCTTTCCGAAAGTGATTCTCCTATATTATATAACTTTAGTTTTTATACCCGCATACAATAGCAAAAGCATTGTTGTGCTTTCACGTGTATGCTATATACATTAAGATAATGAGTAACGAAAATAATAATCTGTCATTATATGGTTGGAGTGATAATCTATTCCGGCAAAAACAAATCTCACAATTTAAAGATATGTCTCATGGACGAATCATCGTGACACATAAAACCTGTTATGAAGTAGTTGCAGAGGATGGCGTATATTTGTGTGAGTTAACAGGAAATATGATTTATAGCAGAATGCCTGATGAATACCTTTGTACGGGCGATTGGGTGATTTTTCAGCCATTTGATGCAAATAAAGGGATTATAGTTGATACGTTGCCTCGTGAACGGGCGTTGTATCGCAAGAAGAACGGAACGGTAGCCGACCGGCAGGCCATTGCTTCTTACGTCGATAAAGCATTTATTGTGCAAAGCCTTGATGATAATTTCAATGTTCGCAGAGCGGAACGTTTCATAGCCCAGATAATGGAAGAAAATATCAAACCAGTATTGGTGCTCAATAAAGCCGATTTAGGTTGTGACAGGCAGAAAATAGATGAAGCGATCAAACACATTGCCCGTCAGTTTCCTGTATTTATCACAAGTATTTGTCAACCTCAAACGATTCTCCGGTTGCGGGAATCCATAACAAAAGGCGAAACGGTCGTGTTTGTCGGCTCTTCGGGTGTCGGCAAGAGTTCACTGGTGAATACCCTTTGCGGGAAATCGGTACTGAATACTTCCGATATAAGCCTGTCTACAGGGAAGGGACGGCATACTTCGACTCGTCGGGAAATGGTATTGGTGGATGGCTCAGGTGTTTTAATCGACACTCCGGGTGTTCGGGAATTTGGTTTGGCGATTGACAATCCCGATTCGCTTGCCGAAATGTTTGAAATATCCGACTATGCGGAATCATGCCGTTTCAGCGATTGTAAGCATATCGACGAGCCGGGTTGTGCTGTCTTAGAAGCGGTACATAATGGTACGTTAGATCATAAGGTATATGAGAGTTATCTGAAACTCAAACGAGAAGCATGGCATTTCTCCGCTTCCGAACATGAAAAACGTAAGAAGGAGAAATCCTTTACGAAACTCGTAGAAGAAGTGAAGAAACGCAAGGCTAATTTCTAAAGAACTATTGAAGCAGGGAATGCCGGTACTTTATCAGACAAGGTGATACTGTATGACGGCTTCTCTGCTTCTTATTGTTTGGTAAGAGTTTACGGCAACTATTCTCTTGCTTTTAGAGTAAAGGCATTTCAACTCTTGTGACATGTTCCTCTTCGGGTACATCCGGATTGCTGTAATAATATTCTATTGATGTTCCCGAAGCCTTATATCCATTTGTTTTTATCCATTCGGTCATCTCATTGTACAGCTGTGCCAGTTCATTGTAATTTCCTCTATGCAGACATACGACTATTCTTCTGGCGGGGAGGATGACAGACTGTATTTTTTCGTCACCCTGTAAAGGTTTCGAAGATTTCAGTCCGATAATCATTTCTATACGATCTTCGGTCAGGCTTTCAAAGTCGGGGTACTCTACGAAGGGGATATCCGTGGTTACTTCTCCCTGTTTCTTGAATAAAGAGTCTATTCTTACAAAATTCTCTCCGATAGCCTGTGACATACCTTTCATGTCGGTTTTTACTTCAATAGCCAAAGCGGGCTGTTCCGGCTGCTGTAAAAGCATGATTTCTGATATCTTTGCCATAGATTCTGTTTTAATGGTGATTATTTCCGTATGACCGGTATATATATTTCTGTTAGTAATTCCGACGTTTCCGTGGTGGACGGATGATTCATATACATCTCAAAGCTGAATGTGCTTTGGGGATGGTATTTACTTTTCGGAAACCATTCCTCATAAATGCTCCTGTACACTTTGTGTAAAGAAGAATAGTTCCCCGTATGTCTGAACACGGCATATCGCCCTCCGGGAATTTGCATGATTCCCGGTACCGGTCTCGCTTTAGTATCATCGCGAAGGGTGATGCCTAGATAGAACCGGCACTTCTCCGTAGGCGTAATCGACGGATCGTCCATGCTAAGGCTGATAAACTTGTCATATCGTGGGTCTGCTTCATACTGTTCGGCATGATGCAGTAGTTTATTCCAAAGTAATCTGTATTTTAGTTTGTTTTTATACGCTTCACCCACTTCGATGCAGAATATCTTTATCGGGCTGATCACTTTTATCTCCGGTTTTATGTTTGTTGCCGGATTTTCACCGTTCGGTCTGTGCTTCTCTCTGTATTGAGAAGTTGATATACCAAAATGTTTCTTAAAAGCTTTGGCGATACTGTATTTAGTCTGATAACTCGTTTGCTCTATGATTTGCTTTAGCGTATAGTCCGTAGAGATCAGCAGATGTGCAACGTGTTCCATGCGCAAACGCTGTATGTAACTGCCGATATTCTCTCCGGTAGCGGTGCGGAACACTCTTCTGAAATGAAATTTGGACAGTCCGCTCATCGAACTCAGCGTGTCGGTATCCAGTACCTCCGTCAGATGACCGTTGATGTACACTATTATGTTCTGAATCATCTTATGATGAAGGCTGCTTGTCTCTTGCTTTTGCCGCCATCTGTTCAGTGTGGGAAGGCGTTTGTCCAGTATCTCCCTCAGCTCTTTCGGAGAATAGTCCGTGTCTGCGTATTCATTATATTTATCTGTATATTTTATCCAGATGTCGATCATTTCCCACATGGATATATCGACAATGTATTTCCCATCCTTCAGGCAGTAATAACAAAACTCATCACTCCTCGAACCGTCGGAGTTGGTGCCTAAATATTCCTCCACGTCGAAGCGGAGCGGCATTCCGCAGCTTTGGCAATATCTTTTATTTATTTCTGATTCAACCATTTGACTAATCTTGCATTCTTTGCAAAAATAAGCTATTTTTTCAGTAAACAGTTGTCCGGAATAGCCATCTTTTTATTAACAAATGTTCATTTCCGCTATTTCTTAAAGTTGTATCTTTGCCGCGCTTTTATAATATATAAGGTAAAGATGGAAACAATAACTGGAAAAAGAAGTTTATCATTATATGAGCCGATTGTTTGGTGTAGGTCTGTTTGTCATCGATTCGATATTGGATATGTTTTGGGCTTTATGTAGAGTCTTATATCTATGTTCTGTGTATATTAATAAAAAAAACTCTGATAATCATTGGTTATCAGAGGTTTTTTACTCCGTGATCCAGCTGGGGCTTTATTTTGATGTATAACGCATTGATAATTAAGATGATACTGTTTTTGATTATGCTTTTGGTATCTTTTTAGTATCATGGTTTTACTGATGATATAATATAGAGTATTGGGATCATAGGCTACCAAATTGGTATCCTAAGTGTACTCCGACATTTCCGACAATGCTATATTGTCCTCCTATATAAAACCTTCCGCCAGTAATTCCTCGTTTGAAAAAATAATGTATAAAAGCTTTTGCGTTTATTCTTCCTCCGTCATTTTTGCTAACATGATACCATCCGCTTTCGGAAAGAATCCCTGTATTATCGTGAAAATTTCGGTATAACTTGTAAGGAGCATATCCAACTCCGCCTCCAAGACATAAATTTTCCAAGAAGTAATAACCTAAGTCGACTCCAAAAGAGCCGGAATAATAGCCTCCTGCGTCTGAGATTCCATCTAAATCGTTATCCCAATTTATGATTTTATCATATGATCGGCCTTTTTCTCCTGTTGATATATTTAGTTGTCCGCATAAACCATAATACCAAGGTCCTTTTGACATAGCAGCGCTTATAGAGATGTGATTATCTATTGTGTATCCCATGTCTGCGCTAAAGGAGATGTTGTAAATTTGCGACTTTTCGTCAATAGCGGTTTGAGAAAATGCCGCATTTGGACACATTGTCGATAAAATAATTATCAATAAAGTCTTTATAAAGTTTTGTTTCATATATGTATGTATTTTAAATGGTGTTTATCTATAATTAAAAAGGGAGGAGTTAGTCTCCTCCTTCGGCCTTTCGCAAAATTCTCATTTTGTAGACACTACATTCATCGCGGACCTTTTCTTTGCTTGTTAATCTGTTTAAATTTTCTTCTAACATTTCCACTCTCTTAAGCAATAGGACGTATGCTTCAGCCATTCGTTCTATGTTTTTTTTCAATTCAATTGTTTCATTCATGGTATTATTAATTATGTAACATAACAAGGCGTCATGAATAAACAATTTAAGATAATAATAGTTTAAGAAAAATATAGGTTGTACAACATATTGTTTAGCCAGTTTTCTGTTTAGAAGCATTTTGTTCTCTGATTAAGGCTAATTCTGCTTCTAACTCTCGAATCCGCCTATCTCTTTCTTCTAGTAGCTGATCGTAAATCTTTAGCAGATTAGTGCTATCCATAGTGTACGACTCCGTTTCTTCTCTTTTATACATGGTTCCTTTGCCTGTGATAAGCCATTCTGTGGAAATATTTATTGTCGAACATTCGACAATTGATCTTATGGTATCATACGAAGGTTTTACTTTTTCGCTGATAATATCCCTTAAAGTGGCCTGCTTTACAGACGCAGATCGGGCCATTGCGGAGGCATTTCCATTGAAGAATTCTTCTGAAATCTTCTTAATTCTTTCATTTACAGTTGATTGTTCTTTCATATTATTTAGATGTATTCTAAATTGTTGAATATTCGACATTTTTTGTGATAAAAAAAACGCAATTGTCGAATATTCGACATATATTTGCATTCGTAAAACATAAACGGATACAAAAAGGGCTGTTAGAGAAGCGTCCCTAATTCTATCACTGCTTATTTAGTCGTTTGCAAAGATAGACAGTCCTTTCGAATTATCCAATGATATATGAGGTGTTTTGCGACAGATTTAGCGGTTTAGTGGCATTTACCGTATAGAAAGATATTTTAAAAGCTCTTCCGAGTAAATATTCAAATGCCACAATAGAATATTGAAAGGAAGAGCTTTTTTGTCAGATAACTGATAGAAGGAGGAAATATGAGTGATACTGAAGCGATTTTAAGTGTGGTTAAAGCTCTCTGTTCTGAGATACAAGAGTTGAGAATGGTAATTGAAGGTCGTAATGCTTCCGATACCAATTGTAGCTTCGACGAAGCCTGCCAGTATTTGAAGATCAGTCGTACTACGTTACATGAGCGAATGAGAAGAGGTGAATTACCTTGGGCCACTAAGATTGGCGGAAAATGGCTCTTCCCTAAAACGAAATTAAAGAAATATGCGGGTAATCAAAATTGAATTTTGAATGCGTATATGTCTATATAAAGCCCCATGTCCCACCCCTGTGAAGTGTCTGGTTCATTGAATTGTGAAGTGTTTGTGTTTAAAAAGGGTTACTTTCTTGACAGTGAGTAGCCGACAAGGTGTATCGTTCGTGAGAATAGTCCACCTTTAATTTGACTTTTCAATTAAATAAATAATAATTTAAAAATCAAGATTATGGCAATGCACATGTTTTTTGAAGTCCGTATCCGTTACGAAAAGATGATGGAAAACGGACAAAACAAGAAGGTCAATGAACCTTATTTGGTAGATGCTCTCAGCTTTACAGAAGCGGAAGCTCGAATTACTAAAGAGATGACTCCTTTTATCTCTGGTGATTTCAAAGTAAAGGCAGTCAAAGAAGCAAACTTCTCAGAAATCTTCTTTGCCAATGAAGAAAACGCCGATGCTTACTTTAAAGCAAGATTGGCATATGTAACTCTCGACGAACATTCCAGCGCGGAGAAGAAAACCTACACGAATGTCCTGGTTCAAGCTGCCGATTTGCGTGACGCGGTGAAAAGGCTGGATGAAGGTATGAAAGGCACGCTGGCTGAGTACAAAATCATATCGATTGCCGAGACTAAGATCATGGATGTATACCTGTATAAGCCAGAGGAGGAAAAGTGATGAAATTAATGCAATTTATCATATCAATCCTCCTTATAGTCTGTGCTATTGGAATGTTGATTGGGGCTGTGGTGAAGCCTAGCCCTATGCAGTTAATGTCTATTATTGGCTTCCTTATCATTTGTATCCTATGTTTTGCAATGAGTAGGACGGTTTACAAGGAGTTGGTAAATAAGAAGAATTAAAAAAATGTGGTAAAATGGAAAAGAATGAAATATTAAATAGTCACTGTGATGTCCGCAGCAGTGCCGCCGGCAATCCCAACACTCCGGCCGACGCCCTTATCGAGTTGTCGAAAGATAGCCACTGTGATGTCCGCAGAAATGCCGCCGGCAATCCCAACACTCCGGCCGACACCCTTATCGAGTTGTCGAAAGAT